>Ga0209128_1001164_pt1 | contig 18303 bp, 40 predicted proteins | sample ETNvirnome_6_100_FD_184072 | JGI IMG/M metagenome (GOLD analysis project Ga0209128, IMG submission 184072) | Marine viral communities from the Pacific Ocean - ETNP_6_100 (SPAdes) (version 2) | ecosystem: Environmental > Aquatic > Marine > Oceanic | place: Pacific Ocean | collected 2013-06-19 | reverse complement strand
TCATTAACCTTCTCGGTCAGACCATCTTGATAATTGCAAATTAGTAGTTTGTATTCCATTTAACTATCCTTTAGTAGAGATACTCTTCCAGGGTTTCCTGATGGGCCGCCTTACTCTCTTTAAGCTCCCTTGAAAGTTTCTGAACAGCAATATCCAGCATGTTAATGCGGGCCTGCAATAGAATCACCTTCTTGTTAAGCTCAGCGTTTTCCTCTAATTGATTAAAGCTCATACTACTTACTCCCTTCAAGAGTTACCTGTGAGCCTGATGGTGCTCGTCGAACCACTATATCTTGATTACCCACAGAACTAGCACTACCCCAGCTCATACCAGTGTTACTAAAAAAGATGACCATACGATTATCTTTTCTGCCAGAGGTTATAAGTAGCCTTTGAAAGCCCTCTACCTCCTGCAACAACTCCAAGGTTGGAGCGTCAACGAGCCTCATGTGAACTGGTCTGGGTTCTGCCGTTACTACGCTTACTTTTGTAGACATTTAACACCTCAATCTCTTTCCGCATTTGATACATTTATGATAAGCATTGCAGCCGTTAAAATAGACCTGATAGTGTCCATAGTCATGTCTGCACGTTTCCAACTTTTTAATCCGAGCCTCAAGCTCAGCCACCTTTTTCTCTAGGTCCATTACTTGGCCTCATCCAAAGCCCACTGTTTCTCAAAGTCATCCCAAGCCATATTGATATACCTATTCACCCACTCAGGAGACAGACCATGAAGGTCAAGCTGTCTCTGGTTATTCCCACGGCCAGTACAAGCCGCCACCAGCGAATCCACGTAAAGGGCATGTTCCTGACTACTATGTTGCCACAGACCTCGGCAGAACTCATTGTAGACAGTCTCGAACGTATTCCAGCGTCTTAGCATCTCTGGTAGCTTTTTCATTTAACTATCCTTTAGGTTGAACCATGTTGAATGGAAATGTAGTCTCATGCCCCTCAATCGGAGCAGACAAGGGTTGACCTTGAATATCCTCGTACTCAACCTCATCGCCAGCAATAAACGTCTGACTGGTAGGAGTACCATCATTATTAAAGGTCTGAATTACGTAACCAGTCGTATACTTGTAATATGTCATCCTATTTCCTCTGATTGTGGGTTAATTACCCAATGTGATACCTAATTGGTCTAAATGGTGGGTATTGGGCCTAATTGTAGAGTTGGCTCACTTGGTCCCAGATTAGGGCTACACAGCCACTCAAAAGGGCGAACAATGCCCATGCTGATAGGTACATTACTGTTCCTAATGAGGATAGCTCATTGTAGAGCTTAGTTTCGGCTTTAAGCCTTGTTTTTTCGAGTCTATGACGTTCTGGGTCGTAAATATCCATCCCTATTTTCCTTCATAATTAGACCATAGCAATATACAAGATAGAATAGATAGCTATAGCGTTTGGTTGTTGTGGGCGTTAAGTGGTAGGTTCACCATACGCACGACGGGCAGGCGCAATTCCACTACACACGGGCTTAAAACCGCTTAGATTCAGGCTAAAAGTGATTCATGCAGGAAGAAAGGGGCCTCTATTCGAGTAAAAAGGAGAATACAATGAACATTAAGCTACAAGCTATGAGTATTACTACCATGTTTTGTTCTGTAGTTGGATGTTTTTCGATAAATCTAGGTTAGACGGCGTGTTGATGTGAGCCGCACCAAGCGTATTCCACAACTCGGCACAAGCATCATAAGCTGCAATCTGTTCCACATTATCTCGGTTGGAACACATAACATTACCCGTAAACAGGCGGATAATCTCGGCCTGTTGCTTAGTAACGGTGATAGCGTACATCGGCTCAACGACGATTTTTTCAATTTTTGACATGATTTTCCTTTTCTAAGAAATCCTCTAGGTCTTCCATTCGTAACCAATAATTCATTTCTGACTCTCCCGTTTCAGGATGTTCGCCAATCACATGAATCACGCAACAGTGCGGGCAATAATCTACTGGAAGCGGCATTTTTTCACCTCATTTCATTAGGTTTTTCGTTTCCTTGTCTCTTATACTCCCATTATAGGGCATCCAGAGCAGAAGTCAAGGCTCAGACGACAACTTTTCTCAGAAAGTTTTTCTCAGAAACCCGAAAATACCGCCCCTAGCACCTTGACAAGACACCCGTTTGAGTCTATAATGTCTTGCAGAGGAAGAGAGCAATGTTTGATGGGACGAATCAAATTAGTAAACACTAACTAAGTTTAACTCCCATCCCTTTACTTCACATGTTCTATTTTAGAGGATAAAAGTGGAAAGTCAACCCCTTGACAAAATTTTCACATCATTTATAATGGACACATAAGAGGGGAAGCCAAAAGAAAGAGTTTTGATAGCTCGCCTAGTGGCTTTTACTGTTCTAAGTTTTGAAATTTTTAGAAAGCTGGTAGTTCGGAAATATGTCCAGACTACAGAATCGTCTCAAAATGAGACTGGGACCAAAAAGCAAGATATTATGAATCTCGCACCTTGACAGGGCGACTTTTAGGTGTATAATAGGAGTACAAGACACAAAGGGTATTTGAGGGCGGGTCAGTGGGAACTTTCCTCGCCTTCTGACGACGCAGGGTTGAATTTAATAGACAAAGTAGGCTATACACTCCTAGAGAGTTGACGCTAAAAGATGTTATCCACAATTCCCCGGTCGTGTTGTAGGGCTTTCGAGTGATTTCTATCCTCTGCAACAATACCCCTTTTGAAACACGGCGTAAAGGTGGTTCGATTCCATCGTACCTTGGTCTGCTCTGTTCAGGTCGCACCTGAGCAACAGGAGGTTACTACGCCATGAAACACGGTGCTTTGAGGGTAGGCTCCGAAAAACCCTATCCTCTCAATGTAAGTTGATTCTGTGGCAGTGAAGCGGTGTGGTGGGTAATCATTCCCACGCGGCGTGGAGTCTCATCCTGATTGGAACCTGGAATAACACCCCAGTGGCTAGGTTCAAGCACCTGTATGGCTCAGCCTGTGGATAGGCATTAGGTCTTCTAAACCTGAATGTGTGGGTTCGACTCCCTCCTGAGCTACTTAACATAGGAGAACGATATGAAACATTCTACCGTAGGGCTAATAACAGCCTTTCTACTAGGTGGTCTTATAAGCGCCCTACTTGTTGAGCGTTTCGCTGGCCCGCCCACACCTCAGACTATTACTATAGATAAGCCGGTCTTTATCATCCCGATGGATGGTAGTGTTAAGCCTGCCGATATAGACTCTTCCTTTCCTGCAAGACCTAGTAACCCACTAGGCTCTACTCTAGGCCCAATCTAGCACGGCCCCAGGAACTCGCTGACTACATCTATTCGTAGTCGCATCGCTCTAGCTTAGGCAAGACGCACCTCTCCCACATGCTGTGGAAATCATCTCCAGGCTCACTGGCAGGCAATACTCGCTGACTACAAACACTCCTAAGTCGCATCGCTCTAGCTTAGGCAAGACGCACCTCTCCCACATGCTGTGGAAATCATCTCCAGGCTCACTGGCAGGCAATACTCGCTGACTACAAACACTCCTAAACGCATCGCTCTATATTAGAGAGGACATATCTCTCCCCGATTGGCATATCTCAGCCACCATAGGTAGTACTCACACTGGGGTCTTTAGCACCTCAATGTAACTAGCCGCCTCTTCCTGGGGAATCGTCGTAACCCTATACTATTATACGACTTACGGCGACGATGTAAACCCCTACTACCAAAGGACTTACGACACAACAGGTAGGGTGGCATCTCGACCCCCATCAGAGGGGGCGCGGCGGCGGATTTTGACGTAACTCCTTATGTGGCAACGACTTACGTCAATATTTTCTCGACCCCTACTATTAGGGTACGAAAAAACCCCGCCAGGGCTTACGCCCTGCGGGGTTGCTAATTATTCCACACTTTCGAGGTACATCCAGACCACCCATCCTATGACACTGAGCCCAAGGAGGGGACCAACAACTATAACCCCACCTTTGGGTGGTTTTCGTGATTCAACATAAGCATATCCCAAAAAAAGAAAAGAAAAGGGGACACCCGAATGGGTGCCCCCAGGTTGGGATTAACCTTCCCCCTCAAGGGTGGCAAGCAATGCCATCGCCTCATCGAAGTGTGCTTCATTTCGCACACCCCCCTCACGGGGTAGCTGAGGCAGCGGAATAGGTCGGACGGTTACGATGGGTTTGCCATCGGCACCCAACGCCTTAACCTTAATGGGAATCAACTTCCCTTGCTTATTCGACTTGGCAAGTGCCTTATCGGTCGTTTCAGTTTCCCCGTTTTCACCGGGAACAGCGGAACGGTAAACGGTTTCGCCGCCCACGGTTTTGTTGACCATCTTAAATTGGCCGTTTCGGATGTTGGACGCTCGCGTTTGACAAGTGCCCTTCTCAAGGCCAGTCTTAGCGGCAACGCCAGCCAAACCAGTGCCATCCTTTTTGGATGCGACGAACGCGGCAATAAATTGCAGGTGTGTTACTTGCTCGGACTGAGGTGCTTCGGTCGCTTCGGTTGCTTCGGTGTTTTGTTCTACCATAACGATAAACTCTCCAAAAATAGAATACTCAAATGGGCCGCAACTTGTGTCACTGTCGCCCTCGCTTGTCTTTAATCCAGTATACACGATAATCGGCTCGTGTCAACCCCTTACTTGCGAAAATCTTTGTGGACCCACGTTTTCTTTCCGGGTCGTTGGCAATATACCAATCGTTCAAACCCCTCTTCTGGCAGCGTGACCAACATAATGCCACCCTCTTTGTAGACGTTACAGCCTACGCTTTCCATCTTAGCAAAATCGCCTCGCATGTTTTCAACTCCGTGGTTTGCGTTTCGTTCTCTCTTATGCTCCTATTATAGGGCATAATCTTACATTGTCAATAGGTAGTTCAAATAAATTTATTGACGTAACTCCTTACTACCAAACGACTTACGTCAAAATTCGCGGCGGCGGCCCCACCACTGGGGGTCTTGTGCCTCCCCAATGGCAGGGTAACCATTAGCTTAGAATCTCATCAACCCGCAACCGCTCGGCTAGATACCACGTACCCCCCTGAGAGGCGGGGCGATGTTCCTCCGTCACCCCCTGTAGGGTTACACGGCACCATACCCGCCCCTTTTTGCTTAGGTGGGGAGCTTCCATTTTAGGGCAGGCGTGCCACCCTGGACGGAACTTATACCCCTTAGTTAGGTGGGGCTCAGCTTGAACCCACTCCTTTAGGGGGACACGTAACCGCCTGTTGATAAACAGGGGGCCTATCGAACCATCCTTCCGGAGGGTAAACAATTTGTACGCTTTTATATTATCCATTTTCCACCATGATAAAAATATGCCCCTTGTCTAGTACGTCGTCCTCCCCCATAAATTCTACATACTCTGCGGGGTAGTACTCACCAATGGAGGGGTCATAGGCAGCAAGATTGTCTTGGAGCCTCGCATCGCCCTCCTCTTTTAGCTTATTGAGATACAATCTCAAATCTTCCCATGTCGCTCTCATGCCCCACCCCCCACAGGGAGGAAAAAGCCGGATTCGTCAGCTTTCCAGGCGTGCCCCTTAGCATAGAGGCAACCAACATGCCCACCAGGGGGGTCTAGGAACCGCAAATCGTCACCGTCCATCGAGTAGGTGGGTTTACCCGCCCAAGTTGAGGGGTAGTCGCTTTTCTCGAACACTACCGCAACATTGCACACGCCCGACCGCAACACCTTCCGACATTCCGCGTCATTAGTTTCCGACCGCGAAAATGTTAGGTGATAATTCTTAGGTAGGCGTGACTGGTATCGTTTCATGCACCGCTGCCAATGTTTGGTATAATCGTAAAATTGTACCTCGCTATATTCGGCAAAGAGCCACGGTGCGACACGTTCCCAAATTATATCCGATGTTCCGTTAGGGCGAACGGCAGGGACCAACTCATTTTTTTCACACTTGCGAACGAACCTATCTAGTTCTTTACGCAATAAAGTAAAAAACTTAGGCTTATCTGTAAACCATAGTTTGGTACGTGCTTTCCTCACACGTTTAACCATATCCATCTTACCATGACCAGCCTCATCGAGGCAACCGTTAAGACAGCCGGGACTAGCCGAAACGCACACGTTTCCAAAGCCGGATGTTTTACCGTGGGACAAGTGCATAAGCATAGAGGCAAACGTATCGCTCGCCTTATTCGACAGTGCAGTTTTCGGGTTACTATCCCCATCAGTCAGAAGTGACTTGAACCCAAGCCCATTATACAAATCAGCTAATCTTGCCATTTTTTGGCCTCCGTGGTTTCCTTGGTGGTATGCCTCAATTATAGGGTATAATCCCCGCTTGTCAACCCCTATCCGCAAAATAGTTTTGGCATGGTATTTGCTATAGGGATTTAACGTAACTCCTTACCAGCAAAGGACTTACGTCGATTTTCGCGGCGGCACCCCCTCCTGCGGGCGGCATGGAGCCACCCACAAGAGGGAGTCACTTAGCTGTTGCCCCCGAAGTCGATGCAAACGAAAGAGCCATCGGGAAGAACCCCCCAATTGTCGTAATGGTCATCGTAGAACGACCACCCTAAGAGGTGTGAATATTGCTCAGTAACATCCTCAATTTGCTGCTTGTTGTCGCCCTCTTTAAGCCATTCCCTAAAAAGTTCATACATACGCATAATGGAAACGTCTTTACCGTCAGCGGTGTGATAGACACCATCAGAGACACAAACGATACCATCCCCCTTGCGTAGAATATCCCCGACAACCTCAACAATTTGCGTGATGAAACCAAAGCAATAAGTTTCCTCGTATCGCCCACGACGTAGGCAGGTCGTATCACTTTTAGGCAGGTCAAGAACACCACCCACTTTGGGGGCTAAATCCCAGGAAGCTGCTCGTTTCTGAAGTTCATAAGATACGTCACGAGTTTCTTCCTCGTGAAAAAGTTTGACTCCCCACTTATCGTTAAGGGCTACAAACTTAGCGGAGATTCCAGAAGGGGAAGCCTCAAGTTTGCTTTTAACTACAGAAGCCATTTCTTTAGTACGCATGACGTGTTTCCTTGTGTGGGTGTTTGTTGCTTACTCTTGAATTATAGGGGATAACGGGGGGAAGTCAAGCGTATTAACCAAAATCAATACAAACTAATTTCCCCACGCTGTTGATTCCCCAATTCCCAACATGGCAGTCGGAGAAGAAAAAATTCATGCTGTTTAGCACGCTATGAACTTCGTCCATTTCCTCGCTGTTCTCGTCATACCAGTCGTCAAAAAGTTCGTCCACTTCATAGCTATCAAGACAACCATCGTTACCCTCCTCGATAACGCTCTCAACAGTCGTAACCTTTTCGGACATATAGCCGTAGCGATAATAACCCGTTTCCTCACCAAGGTCAATCAACCCCCCAACAGCGGGGCCAACATCAAGTTTTGCGGCTTGCCCTTGACGCTTGAAGCAACGGTCACGCATTGCGTCACAATTATATAGCTTCAACCCCCAATGTTCGTTGACTTGAACAAATTTCGAGTGAATCCCATTAGGAGATTGTCGAATGTTTGCTTGGACTTCCTGTTTTAACAATGCGATGGCGTTCATAGTCGTTTCCTTGTTTAAGTGGTTTCTGTCTTATGCCCTAATTATAGTGCATACCATACCAAAGTCAACAGCTAAATCCATATTAAAAATAATTGACGTAAGTCGTTACTACTAAAGGAGTTACATCAAAATTTGCGGCGGCGGCCCCTCCCCTGGGGGAGGAGCTAACCCCTAGTCGTTACACAAGTGCATAACCATAGCACGCCAACGGGCGGGGAAGATACCGGGAGGGGGAGAGGGAATTTCCTGCCCTTGAACATACTGCCACGCGGCATTATACGCAAGGGTTAGCGTTGCCTCTCTTTCCTCATCTATTTGTATCTGCCTACGTAGTCGTTTCATTGCCCATTGCCACGTTTGCCAACTTATTTCCAAATTAGCCATTTTATTCCTCACTTTCGCTTTCGCTTGTTCTATCCGGTCTGTTATCAGTAATCCAATCTTCGGAACCAAAGTCGATACAAAATAGGTTCCCTTCCTTGTCAAGCCCCCAGTTATTAGAATGGTCGTCTTGAAACTCAAAACCCAATTCCTCTAAAAGTCTAGCCCGAATATTTCTGGTTCGGCTTAGGTTGTCAATTTCCCAATCCGAATAAGCATCCCAACTACAGTAATAGTCAAGATTACCATGCTCCTCAAAGTAATCATCTCGCAACTTTTCCTTGAGTACAAGTAGCCGTTGAGTAACGTACCCATAACGAAAGATTGACGCCCCTTCGCCCAGGTCGAGCATACCACCCACTTGAGGGCCAAGACCCAATGCGGCGGCTTCTTTTTGAAGCTCATAACAACCGTCACGCTTGTCCTCATCGTAATAGAGCTTTAATCCCCAATCCTCATTTAGGGCGATAAAGCACGCTTGGCAACCACTAGGGGAACCACCGATTGAGAAGGCGACGACCTTTTTCATTTGCTTCGTTCTCATTTGTACTCTCCTCGGAGTTTCTTACATTGTACGTGCCAATGGTCACGCTGGGCCAATAGCTTTAGAATTAAACGAGATTGTTTGTCGATGGTGTTTGTTTGCTTGTCCACGATGGTCGATAGGTCTTTAGCGGCTTCCTGATACCACCTGAGAGCCTCTGCAATTTCCCTTAGTTCAGCATTTGTGAGAGCCATAACTTCGCTTCCTTTGTTGAGTATTCCCCTATGTCCTTGTGTTCTTCACATATTATAGAGGATGAACAGAGCGATTGCAAGCGCAATCCGGTATTATTCTCATCATTATCCAAAACGCCCACTAATTCTTTTCCCTGCATGACTAGCTTAAACCATGCTATGAACTGCTTGCTAGGTGTTGCAGTCAAGACAGCTACCGCATTGTACCCAGCCCGCCTACACCTGATAGCGTCCCAGATACCCTCAGTGACTAGAACTCGCTGGCTACTCCTGCACGCAAACCCATCGCTCCAGTTCAGATAGGACAGACCCCAGCAAGCCAAAGGTTTATAAGCGTCACTTATCCACGTCCAATATCTACCACCATTGTCGCGTAGCTTCCCCTCTCTCCAACTATATCGTTGGTATCCTACCAGTTTAATGGAACCCACACTATAGAGGGGGAACCAGATGCGTTCTGAATCCTCATCAATCCAGAAATGCTCATCTGATAGCCCGCGTTCCGCTAGATGTCTTATAAATTCGCTCATGGCATTATTATAGGGGATAAGGTAAGAGAGTCAAGCACATTCTAAAATATTGACGTAAGTCGTTACTATCAAAGGAGTTACGACAAATTTCGCGGCGGCGCCCCCACCTATGGGCTACTTGAAGTAACCCAGAAGGAGGGCAGCAACGAGACCGTGAACCAGACCCCACAAAGCGTACTCAGCCCAACGCCCCTCTTGCATCCATTGAAACATTATAGCCGGTTCCTCTCTGGGCTGTTGGGGTTTAGGTATCGCTTCTCATAGAAGTCGAACACCTCATAATATTTTGCTACGTGTGTACGCTCTGCACCATCATATAGGTAACGCTCGCAAGGCAGATGATACAGCCTATCAAGAGCATTTTCCACAACATGGCGGAAAGTCTTAGGCTTGTAGTGGAGTGGTTGTCTCATTGTTCACCGTGTAAGCAAAAGTTGTCGGGTAATTTTGGCGTGTCGTGTCGGGTAACATAGAATTTTTCTAACTCTATCCCTATTACCTCGATTGCTTGAAGTAACTCGTTTAACCGGGTATTGTATCGAACGAACTCAATTCGAGGCTCTTGATTATCGGGTTTCCACATTTTGATAACAACGCCCACTTTATCATGAGCATGAACAAAGAAACCTTTATTGCGTCGTTCCGTTACTGCTTTCATTGTATCTCTTTCGGGTGGGGTGAGAAAATAAAATAGAATAGGGAACCATCACCGTCGCGATAGCTCCCTATGTCGCTTTTGATTCTTTGGCCGCTGCCGTCCGGTTTATTAGTTAGTTAACTTGGCAAAAACGGGCTCGGGCGAAGTATCAAGTGCAACCGCTTGTGTCGGTAGCTACCGACTTCTATCGCTTGCGATAGTTGTGCTTTGGTCGCTTAACTACGACCTTTTCGTTTCCAGTAAAAGCAACACCGTCAAGGGCATAGCCCTTAGGGTTGGGGGCTAAGATAACCACCCCTTGCAATCCACCCCGCATAGGGTGACGTTGAACAGTTTGAATCCGCTGGCCCTTAAAAATGTCGCCAGCCCGCAGGTTGATAGCCTTAACAGTAACAGTTTTCATAATCGTTTTTCCTTTAACCAAAAATTTCGTTTTCCATCATTTCCTCGGCGTCCTCGCCCCATTCATCCATAACAAATTCTTCTGGGCTGAGTTCGTCGTTCCAAGCATCCCAATAGCAACGGTCCCGCATGTCGCTAGTACCAAGACCAATCTTGGCCTCTAATATAGCATCGACCTTTGCCATCCATTCCTTAAATGTTTCTTCCATTTAGTTCTCCTTTTGAGGCTTGTCTTACTCGTTTTTCGATAGCTCTATCTTGAGCATTAGAAGATGTTGTTGATTGTGTCCTATGTCTAGGGGTGGCTTGTTTATATCCTCGTTTTATCTTTTTGTAACTCATGGTACTCTCTTGTTTTGAAATTGAAAGATACTTAAACGGTGGCAAACTCTTACGGTTGCTAGGTAGGTTGTCAGCCTATCCCGAAACACTTGTTTTTCTGACCCGTCCAAGAGCCAAAAGTCGAAGTTGGACGTTCGTTGTTAGCGGTTTGCCGCCCGTTTAAGAATCCTTCCTTCCCTCTTATGCCTCAATTATAGGGTATAACGGCGTGAAGTCAACAGCCAAACCGATATTATCCCAAAATAGTTTTGGCACGATATTTGCTATAAGAAATCGACGTAAGTCCTTACTATCAAAGGGGTTACGTCAAAAATCGCGGCGGCGCCCCCTCCCGTGAGGGAGAGGGTCACACCCATAAGGGTTAACTCTGCCATGCCTTGATTAGTTTAGCCACGACCTCTTTAGAAAGAGTTTGGCAGCCCACCGTGATATAATTTCCAGGCATAATATAGGCAGTATATTCACCGATGTCAATGCTCTGTTCTTGAGGAACGGGCTTTAGTTCAAGATTGCCATTGACATACTTGCAAAAGTCAACAACGCTAAGAACGTGAAACTGTGGGTCTTTATCAATCCCGTCGCTATACGTCATAGTTCCATCCCCTCGCGGATAGAAAAACAACTGTTGGGCATTTTGGTACTGGGCTCGTTGGCTCGCAGCATTTTTATTGCGGTCCCACTTATAACCAGCACCAAACGCAATCGTTTGAACTAGCTCCGTGTTTTCCTTGTTGACAATAACAGAAACTTTTTGGCTTTGAACTGGCATCGCATTGTACCTCGTAGTGGGTGGTGGTTGTTTTCTCTTATGTTTCAATTATAGGGCATAGCCCAGCAATGTCAACAGCTAAATCAGATAATAAAAATATAGTCCTAAGTCCTTACTATCAAACGACTTACATCAAATTTTGCCGCCGCGCCCCCACCAACGGGGAGCAACGACTCCCCCCGCTGGCAGGGTTATGCTCGAAAGCGGTAGGTTCTGACCCTACGTTCACCAACATCACTTTTCGACGGCTTAACTAGTATGGTTGCCGCTGGCCGCTTTGCATTTAGGCTGCACCAGTATTGTTCTCCTAAACCTTTTAGGGCGCGAATCCCTCTAAAGTCTAGATTGCAACTAGAGAACTCATCTAAAGCTACGCTTTCATAATGTATTGTGGGGGTCATCAGCGAGGTTTCCCCTTCCCCGCTGTCGTTGTAGGGCTTACACCTACGCTTAGTCAAATTGTATGCAAGGGATGACGGGATTCGAACTAATGCTGGCGTGTTTCACCACAGCGCTATGCGACCACGAGGGTGGATGCACCCACCCGTTGGGACCAGCCCGTATCTCCGGAATTATACTCCGGTGTTCTGCCAATTACTACTACATCCCCGAACACTTTTACGTGTTGTATATGCCCACCCGACCACCCTGCGGGTTCATGTACCCTGCGGGTGGCGTTACCGACCAGCGTTAGCGAAGCCGAGGTGGGAAGTGGACCTGGAGGGAGTCGAACCCTCTTGCCTAACTGTTCTCGTTAAAGATTTTCAGTAGGTCGAAACCGTTACAGGCCCATCTGGCTGACTACTCAGCCTCCTCGACTACCTCTTGGTCATAACGACCGTCAGAGAAGTGAGGGTTTGCCGTAAGGAACTTGCGAGCCTTACGCAACGTGACTTCCTTGTCACCACAAAATTCGGCTAGTGCCGCGTGAAGTGGGTGACTAGTCGCCAGCATGTGACGGGCGACAAACTTGATTACTTGGGGTTTTGACATAACTTGTTTCCTTGTGGTAGTGGGGTTGTTTCCTCTTATGCCTCAATTATAGCGTATAACTAAGACAAGTCAATAGCTTATTTCAATTTTGGCAAAGTAATTCCACATCCGTTTTCTACTAGCGAGTCAATGGTAAATTCTGCCGTTTTAGCCTCAAGCTGAACATTATCGTAGGGCTGATACTTGACACCAAATGTGCCGGGGGTAGCACACCCACTAGATAGAACTAGACCAGCAAGACCAGCGAGAGCGAGAACAATGTACTTTTTCATGGCGTTTTCCTTGTTTGGGGTTGACATCCTTTGATACTTATAGTATCGACATCTACGCGGGAAAACTTAACACTAAATTTTATTGACGTAACCCGTTGGTATGAAAGGACTTACGTCAAATTTTGCGGCGGCGCCCCCACCGATGGGTGGGAGGCTAACCCCTAGTTGGAGGGGTTGTAAAGGGATAGTTCGGCTTCAACTTCTACGAAATTTTCGACGTAGATTGCTGGACCACCAAACACGGACCACAATTTAGTGGGGTCTGTTAGCGAAACCACATGGTCGAGGATACGCATAAAAACACCCTTATGCCCCCCTATTTGACCAGTGAACACAATGCCAATCGTCATGCTACTAGCCGATTTTTTGCTGGGATTATCTCCCCTTTTATCAAAAATCTTCATGCCGCCATCTTTTCCAACGATAGTGTTTTTTAGTGTGAAATTCATTTTGCTTTTTCCTTAGTTTAATTAAATTGACAAAAGCGACCCATAGGGGCTTTGCTCCCCTTACCTAGGATAGACAATCCCAAGGCCAAACTGATTGGATAGGTCGAAATGGAACGCCTCAAGCCGCCACAACTTGAGGCGTTCCCACCCTCACAAGGTTATTCGGGCACTTCCTGATGTTCTGGACCAAAATACGATTCTTCTTCACCGCAGGGGAGAACAGCGAATTTATCGCCGTGTCGTTCCATCTGTTCCTGATAGTATTCTGCAAGGTCAGAAACCGCCGATGCTTGCTCCTCTTTGGTTCGGTCGTGATGTGCTTTTTCAGTGTCGAAATTCTGAACGACACCACCCCGCTGCTTGGGGGTGAAGTACCATAGCTGTTCGTTCGCACCCTCAATTTCCACGTTGAACATTTGGAACAGTTCGAGGTCGGTGTGCGGGTTCAAGTTTAGTGGGATGTGTGGCATGTTTCGTTTCCTTGTGTGGGTTACTTGCTTTGTATGCTCTAATTATAGAGGAAGTGGCGAGGAAGTCAATAGCTATTTCAAAAAGTTTTTATACATTGCCAACCATAGGGCGGGATATACGTACAATTCTGCGAAGTCAACCATTCTGCCATATGTTTGGGTGGCAGCATCTAGTTCGCCCATGATGTTCATAATTCCACAGGCGAAATCATAGGCAATGTCGTTAATCAAATCTTCTTCCCACTTGTGGAACTGCAATTCGTAGCGGGTGATTTTTACGATTGCGTCGTGAACGTCTTCGCGTTCGTCGCATAGCACTCGGTCGATTGCATAGGCTAGTAGGTCGATAGTGGCATCAATTTGTTTCATGGCGTTGTTTCCTTGTTTCCTTGTTTCCTTGTTATGCTTTAATTATAGGGGATAACGTGACGGAGTCAACCCCACAGCGGCCAAAATAACGAGAAATCCGATAATTAGTAGAATTTGCATAGGTTCGATACCCTCCTACACTTATCATCGACATTTGTCAACCCCAACTTAACTATTTTTATCGACGTAACTCGTTGCTACCAAAGGACTTACGACGATTTTTGCGGCGGCGCCCCCTCTGATGGGGGTTAGTCCTCCACCACAATGGGTACAAAGTCAATGTCTACCTCGCTTAGGGGGAGCCAGCCAATCCACTCGTCACTTTCAGAGCGTATCAGTATCGACAATACGCCATTCATGCAGACAGGAAAGCCCTTGTCCTTTATTTGAAAAACGGGGCCGTGGTCAATAAGGCGGTGCCTTACTCGTCTGCTGGCGGTATTACGTGGGGTAATATTTCTCAGGACTTTATTCATCGCGTTAATCCTTTTTGAGTTGTTTACAGATTTCAGCTACTATTTCATCTTTCACCGCTGTAGACAGGGTAGAGGAGTCAAGCAAAATAGCTAGGTCGCTTGTTGGAACCTCCACGAACTTAAGTTGCCCCGCTGTTGCGTCATTAATTGTTTTGTAATACTTAGGAAGTGCCATTTTACCCTCTCAGGTTATGCTTGTCAAGATACTCGTCAATACGGTCGTCAAACTCATCCGTTTCCTCCTCATCGCAGGCAAAAATGCTATCCTGGCACTCTTGGCACAACCCGCTAATGCTGAACTCTTTCAAGCTCAACATATCGCGGAACGACTTGGCGGGCTTACCGCATCCCATAGGGGCAGGCACGCAACAATCGCCCACGATTGCAGCCATGCGACCTGGGGCCATTTTCTCTAGTCCCGCATTGACGGCTGCTGTTTTATCTGCTGGTTTCATCTCAAATCTCCCGAGTGTTAAAAAGTAGGGTTTTACTCCCTGCAACAACTTATCTTTCTATTATAGGGCTTAATATACCCTTGTCAACACCTAAATCTAAACTCCCTGGCCCTTAACTCGCTGGCGACCTTGTGCCGCCAGACGCATCTCTCTACATTAGAGAGGACAGCCCCTAGTGGTTGGAAGTCCACAGGGGGTCTTCCATTGCGTCCCACTCCTCATACCACTCCTCTGGTTGGGCGTCCAGGGGGGCCTCATCCTCCCTGATAGGGGGGTCGATGCTATCGCACCAATTCTCAAACTCTTGGGCCTCTTCAATCGTGAACGCTTCGCGGGGGTCTTGACGCATGGCAGAAACTCCTAAGGGGTGACGTGTTGTATGCTCTTATTATAGATAGTATCGGCACGCCGTCAATAGCGAATCCACATAATACCCGAATAAAGATAAAATACTTTTGGCACGCTATTTGCATATAGAATATTGTCGTAAGTCGTTGCTACCAAAGGACTTACGTCAAAAATCGCGGCGGCGCCCCCTCTGCTGGGGGTTACCTCCGCACTATGATACGGGGGTCTTTCTCCAGTGCATCAAGCACTGTAAAGAGGGCATCGAAACCCTCAATTTGGAATAGGACCACAGCCCCCGTATTGGTGGCTGACATGTGGGAGAATTTAGCCGCATGGGCTACAAATTTGTTAGCCATTTGGCTATTGGGGAAGGTGATGGTACAGCTATAAATGTTATTGGAATAGCTGGCACCAACTCGACTCGTGTGGCGTGACATCTTAAAACTCCAGAAGAAACAAACTCATCAACTCAACTTCGTTGATTATATTATACTCATCGGCATATGTCAACACCTACATCACTATTTTCTGAAAATACTTTTGGCATGATATTTGCAGTAGAATAATTGACGTAACCTGTTGCTGTATAAGGACTTACGTCAATTTTCGCGGCGGCACCCCCACCGATGGGGGTTTTCTTTTCCCTGGTTAGGGGGTTGACAGTATCAATCGCGGCCAATCTGGTATTACGCCGATTCTAGGGGATTTCTCCAGTCCCCTTTCAGTAGCCCATTGGCTTTGTCCTCCTCTTGTTGAAAACTGCCAACTCGTCTATCAGAGCTGGTCAAACTTGTCATGTATTGGCAGGCGTGTCGAGAGTCGAACTCGAATTGGTCTAACCACTTGTTGACGTTTTACTGCGATGCTCCCGCACCAAAAGGGCTGTACACACCCTTTGCAGCTAACTAAGGTAGGCTGGATAAGCCTACCGACAACGGTTAAACTGGATACCAAATATCAGCCACCCGCTTTGCTGCGGGCAAGCTTACACACCCAGATTGTCTTGTAGGGCGGCGGCTTGGTCGCTCGTTAGGCCACCATTCCAGGCGGCACCCATTTGTTTTGTCCGTTCAATCTAACCTGCGGGTTCATGTACCCTGCGGAAGACTTTTGAACGACCCAGCGTTTTTTATCAACGACTTACGCAATCGGAACGGATGTCTCATGCGGTTCGAGTGCCCTTCTTATCACTCGAAACTTTCAGGGGTTGTAAAGCCCTACGGGGTCGCCATTACACGTCTCGCTTGTTCGCGGAAGCTTCTGTCTTTGTTATGCGGACCAACTTCCTGAGAAACCGCTTCGCCAACCTGCTTGATGTACACTCCACAGGTCAACTGGCTTTGTGGGGGAATTTAGCCCCGAGCCATGTTTTCAATTATACCATAAATCTTATTGTTGTCAACCCTACTTGGGTAAAGTTTTCACCTTTTTTTGCCACTTGTATCGAGGACCAAAGAAAACGGTTTTCATTCCGTTTTGCTTATCATAGGCAGCGACTAGCGTATCTGCAAAGGTAGCTTTACGGGTGATGGTTCGGACGGAGTAGCGGGAGAATTTCATCTTGTTTCCTTAACAGGTGACTTGCTTAGTACTCTTCCATTATATATAGTATCGGCCATTTGTCAACACCTAAATCACTAAATCCACGAATAAACCCGAAATACTTTTGGCATGATATTTGCAGGGGAAACATTGACGTAACTCGTTACTGTGTAAGGACTTACGACGAAAATCGCGGCGGCACCCCCTCTAGTGGGGGTTCCTCCCACCCCCAGAAGAGGGTGTTAGGATTTTTCCACCCACCCATCCTTGGGGCAATATCTCACCATTGCTACTAGTTTCCCGTCTTGCCACACTTGCACCCCACTAGCCCCATTGGCGTGCTTGACGGCACACGATAGGGTGAGACCGCAGTAAGCGATATAATCGTAATCCATCGCCACATATATTTTCGGACCCATCTTGTCAACCCCAATTTTAAGAATTTTGTCAAGTATACTACTCGCAACCGTAGCGAGCGCAATCCTTAACCTTGCTTGCGATATATGCCTCACGCACAGCGTTGAACTCAGCAACACGGTACACATTGGCTACCGTGTCAAGTACAACGTCAACGTCCCCGTGGGTGGCAACGTAGTCTTGAACGTCGGACTCATCGCACAACAGACGTTGCGAATCAGTCTTAGTTTCGATTGAAGCCATAGACCATTTTGATTGGCCGAAGGCGGGAAGGACGATTTTGATTTCAGATGCTTTCATCATTTACTCTTTCTGTAGGACTCGTTTTGGTATAACTGGATTGTAGCAGGTTGGCGGGTAGGCGTCAAGCCGGAAAGTGAGTAACTTCCAAAACGGAATAGGAATAAATTCCTTGCTCTCGCTCATTCATTCCCGCACAAACTTCCTCTGCTCTTTCCTTGCTCTCGTAACTTCCGATTGCTCCGCTGGCTAGGCTAGGGCGTCCGAAATCCATGATGATGAGATAGGTTATCATAACTTGTTTCCTTGGGGGTGGCGTGTTTGGTATAACTGTATTGTATCAGAAGGTAGTGACACGGTAGGTCATACCGCTGCATTTTCTGTAAAGTATTTCCACATTTTTTTGGCGTGTGCCCAAGACTTGCCACCATTGGCGAAACACACAAATTCACCATTGTGGTAGAAAACCACACGACCGTGCTTGGGGCCATTGCGGTAAAGAACAGCATCAACCACACGACCGTCAAACAACAAGCGAGCGTTCTTCTTTACTTCTACGTTTCCTAAAACCATCTTAACTTCCTTCTCAAAAAAACTTTCTTAACTGCCTTGCGTGTGTCCTACACTATAAGGAAATTGCCCCGAAAGAGGGGTCGTCGTAACTCCTTACCACCACACGACTTACGTCGAAATTCCCCCTAAACAGCCTAATGTGTTATGTATGTCACCCCCCGCTGATTATCGACATAAGTTGTTACTAGCACACGACTTAAAATACTTCCTAAATACTTCATTTTCCAGAAGAGGTATGTGACACGTTAGGTCACGGGCCGCACGGGAGGGGGTTAGCTATAACTGTACCCCCCGAAATAGTTTTGCGTTTGGCACGATATTATATTGACGTAA
>Ga0209128_1001161_pt1 | contig 18330 bp, 13 predicted proteins | sample ETNvirnome_6_100_FD_184072 | JGI IMG/M metagenome (GOLD analysis project Ga0209128, IMG submission 184072) | Marine viral communities from the Pacific Ocean - ETNP_6_100 (SPAdes) (version 2) | ecosystem: Environmental > Aquatic > Marine > Oceanic | place: Pacific Ocean | collected 2013-06-19 | reverse complement strand
CTTTAAAATTTTCATTAGAATAAATTTTATCACATAAATATTTATTGTCTTCATCACCATTCAAGGGCCAGAAATAATAAACATCTGCCTTCGGAAAATCATCAAAATCAAGTTCATAATAATCTCCCCTCTTAACATCCAATCCCCTCTCAATAGCTGGATTTATCCTATCACTATATTCTAAACCAACAACCTTCTTTGCATATTTAGACATAAAAACCATATTATCACCTTCAGCACATCCCAATTCACATACAACTTTGTCTTTTATAATTTCTTTTATTGACTCTGATATGGCCTTGGGTGATCGGTAAGGGACTGTTGTAACACTCCATAAATCATCACAATACCAAATAAAATTTTTACTTTCCTTATCATGATAAACAGTATTGTAATAAAAATTTTCCAGCCGTTTTTTCTCCTCAATGCGCCACTTACAGAAACCATAATCTCGATATTGTTCTTTATAATATTGTGTGTCTTGTACATCATCTTCCAATCTACGCAATTTATATCCCATTTTTAAAAAAATACTTGTGCTCTCTACTTCTCCTATTTCTTCTGCATCGTTATACTCTTTTGAATTTGGATATGGAATATTCCCATAAAATTGAACTAATTCTTTTAAAAAACGCCGATGAGTACATCCCTGACCACTATGACAATGTGGCCATATATATTTCTGTGGGGGTCCCTCTCGAATACAATCTTTAGCAATTCCATGTTGAGTACCAACAAATGCACACGTTTCATCTCTTTCTAAAACATCAATACACATTCCAACATAACCTTCTTTAAACCAATTTTCGTCATCTTCAGTAAAAAACCAATAATCATATTCATCTTGATATTTTTTCCATACATAATCTCTTGATTTAAAACCGTACCCTTCTCCATTGTCCCACGGCCTATTCATTGTTATTATAGTTCCATTTTTTGTCTTAGTTCCATTTAAAGAATCTAATAATTCTATTACCCTATAATTATTTTCTTCTAATAAATGATTGACTATTATAGTATCACAGTCTGTTCCCTTATCTATATTTTTTTCCATTTCTATCATAACATTAAACATATCTAAGGTTTCATTGTAATCCAATGGCCATTTTCTTCTTGGTCCAAAATAAGTTGTTACTACTTTACATGCATTTTTCATTATTATAATTCATCTTCTTTTTTAAATTTATTTCTAATTTCGGTTGTTGACATTTGTTTCGAATATGGAAAATATATAATTTTTACTCCGTAATTTTTTAATATTTTTTCATACTTCATCCAGGTGGGTGATTCATACCAATCATCCCCAACAAATAATATATCATATTTAATCTTTTCATATGCCCTTACTTTATCTATTTCATTCTGAGGAATAGCAGTATCGACACACCGTATACTACGAACTATTTCAATACGATGTTCATATGGTATAACACACTTTTCCTTTTTATGTGAAACTATACCATCTATCGTAACGGCCACAATTAAATGATCACACATCGATTTTGCATTTCTTAAAATATTTAAATGTCCCACATGGAACATATCAAATGAACCACAAGTATATCCTATTATTTTCTTATCTGATTTCATATCCAATCATCCCTTAAAACATATCCACCTGGTTTTCCATTTCTAATTGGATCACCATCAATGGAATCTTTACCATATCTTGAATCTTGTGTTATATATTCAATAGAGTTAGATGGACATTTAAATTTAAAACCTTCTAACATTATTTCTTCTAAATCATTATCAAAATATTTTTTATCAACCGCCCTTTTTAATTTTAATCCAGTAACACCATGTGCATTACTAACCACATCATCTTTAGCTGATATATATTTATTACCATATTCAATATAACATCTACGTTCTGTACCAGTTATATTTCCTTCAGAAAACATATAATTTATTTCTTCAATTTGATCGACATGCCTATGAAGTCTACCAGCATAAAATTTTTCTGCATTAAAATTAGTTATATAATTAATATTCTCATTACTAATACCATCAGGATTGTCTATTTGAAATAAACCAATATCTGTATCATCATCAAACAAAGGTATCCTTCCATTTCTTACTGCCCCCAATAAAGTTCCACAATCAATCCACCATTTTATTCCTTTATTAGTAAAATTTTCGCATGTTTTTTTAAGATGTTCGGCCATGATTTTTTTACAATAACGAGATGTATATGGTGACCAAGAATTATAATAACAATCATATAACCTTTTTGGTGTTGTAATTATACCAGAAAAAGAATCAATTCTCATTTCCCTAAAAACTTTATCACCAAAAATACGATAAAGATATGGAATGGGATTTCCTAAACTAAACACTTTAATTGGTCCATAACTATAAATTTTTAATTCTGATTTTTCTTCTATAGTAACATCGGGGTTATAATCTATTTGAATATAAATATCATCCGTCAAAATAATCTTTTCTCCAGATAAAGTTATTTTATTTTCTTTAAATGTATTTCGTAAATTTTCAATTTTATTTTTATATTTAGAATCACAACCGATATGAATACATTTACTATATACTATATGATTTCTATTTCTTACTGCCCCTAAACACGAACTCCTTATAAGAAAATATTCAACTCCAGCATTAACTAAAATATCATGAGTTATACTCATAAGTTCATAAAAATTATATACAAGACTATGAGAATTAATACTATATTCGACCGGCGTATATTCAAGAATATAACAATCATCTTCTTCAGTAATTTCCCAATCTTTCATATCTATCAATTTATCTACACCATCTATCTTACTAATAAAAATTATATCACTAACATAAGAAATATATTTCAAAAAATTTTTTTCTAAATAATCTAAATCCGTGCTATCCAAAACTAACAAATCACATTCAATAGGAATTAAAGGATTTAAAATAACTTTTTTTTCTATAGAAAATTCATTTAAATGACTATACATTTTATTCCCAAGAAGATTATCAATAGTATTCATACCTTGCTCTATTGCATTATAAATTAGTTTATTATCAGGTTGATCAGATATAACTACGGTATTTATGGAATCTACTGCATAATATTTTATTAAATTTAACGTCTTTTGGTATTGGTCTAACATTTTCATTATCTCCTTATAAGTTTAACATCATCGTATTTTAAATCAACTAACATTTGATAATGATCTTCTTTTGTTTTTATTGACAATCCACACCATTCCATTACTTCATTAAAATAATCAACATCCTTGTTCATTTTATCAAAATCACATTTTCTATTATTACACTCCAAATCATCTCCTATTTCAGTAAATAATTCATATTCTTTTTGATCCATTTTTTCAAATAGTTTGCCCTCAAAACTCCTACCTTCTATTTTATTTTCTTTTTTCTTATCAACAATTAATACTTTAGCATTTGGAAATATCCCTATAAGATATTTTATCCATATCATATTAAAAGGTTTTTTAAATCCCCATTTTAAATCTAATAAATTATCTCCCCAAAATGTGAGTAATACTTTTATAAATTCCTTTTCAAATAATTCTAATTCATTTGAATCTATACTCCCGTCCCCCTTATTAATCAACCATTTCTTCATACGATCAGAACCAGAAATTAGTTGAAATATATTATCAATGTTATTATCAACATCCTTATACAACTTTTCTTTAATTATTTGTCTAACAAAATACCATTGTAAAATTGTTATAGATGTTGATTCAAATGTTTTTCTATCTTCAAATCTACATACATCATCTCCTATAAATAAACCACAATATTGTAACATTTTTGCCACATAAGATGTTCCCCCTCCGGGAGTACCACAAATAAAAATTGGTTCTTTGTTAATATTATTAAAAATATATTCACCATCAAACTTATGTATTTCTTCTGAAAATCTATTTTGTAATTCAGAAATATGTGGTGTCTTATAAGTTATTTTTTTTATTAATTTATCATTTTTAGTTATATAGATACCAATATCACTAAATTTATCATCATCTTCTAATTCTGGTCTATCTAAATTTGTATGTATCCAATGATTAGACATTATTGTTGCGGTGAAATGAAAATATCCACGCAACTTATTAACAAAAGATATCCTATAAAGTTCATCTACAGTATTAGTATTTCTCATATCTGCTTTAATCCAAAGTCTTTGTTTGTCTGCATCCCAAAAATCTGTTAATATCAAAATTTCAGTTTCACTTAATTTATAAATTTTTTCTGAAAGTAAAAAATTATTCATTTTCATTCTTTTCTATTTTTTTATAATAAAAGGTCATAGTTTCCATCTTTTTTTATATTATCAATATCATTTGAAGTCCATTCTTTTTTATAAAACCAATCCCATTCTCTTGTATATTCATTATATAAATTTGCTTCTATCCTATATATATTTTTATCTTCTATATCAGGTAATTGGGACCAAAATGATTTATTATGATCAGTTAAAGAAATTTTCTTTTCAAAGGAAAGTTTATCATTAATAAAAAATGATATATGAAAATTATTATTTACATCACTAAACATAGAATTATTAAATGTCTGAGATTTATTCTCTCTATCCCAATGATTAATAATAATAAACATTGGTTTTAATCCATGATGTTCATTTTCAGATAATAATACAGTTCCTAACAAATGAAAATTTTTAATTTTTGGGTTTATATTTTTAGAATGTATTGGTGGTTTTGAATGCATTAGATTCATATCAGAATTAGGGAATTTACTTTCATATGGTATTTTTCCATCTCTAATATTCAAAATATATTCATCTTTAACATTTTTTAAACAAGTAAATATATGGTGTTCTAACCCAAGTTCCCATATAGTTTTAGAAAAATCAATATTATCTATCATAAAATCTACATCGGAAAAGAAAAAATCACAATTAACTGAATCTACATCTTTATTATTTTTAATAATTTGATATGTTTCAAACCAAGCCTTTTTATTACTATTCAAAGTTTCCTCATAAATATCATAAAAACTATGTAAGTCTGAAATATTAATTATATCATCATTATCCATAAAAAAAACATATTTTTTATTTCTCGCCTTTGCCATATAAAATGAATTTTTAATATTACTCAAAACGGCAGGATGGTGATCATATAAACTTTTTGAAAACCGAGTCAATAATACTTTTATTGGATCATAATGCCAAAACCAACTTTCAATAATATTATTCGATGATCCGCCATCATATATATTATTATTCTTATCATACACATAATAACTAACTAAATTTTGAATTGTAGTTGATATGGGATAATGAGATACTAAACAGATATCAATATCTAATAAACTTAAATTTAATATACAATCATTAAGTAATTTATTCTGTTCTATTGTTTCTGCCCACGTATTTATAACAATAATGGATTCTTCTTTAAATTTAATATTCATATTAAGGTTTCTACTTTTTCCTGCATTAAATTACTTTTTTTATTTTCGCTGGAAGTCCTATATGTGTTCCAGAAATATTAATATCTTTAACAACTCCACTATTCAATCCTACTTTAACATTACTACAAATTCTAATTTTTTCTCTAACTGAAGAATTAGTGCCTATATAAAATTGATTCTGAATTTCTACATCACCTGAAATTATAGATCCGGGCATCATACTACAAAAATCACCTATTTTACAATCATGTCCAATATGATTACCTCTATTTAAGATTGCATGATTACCTAATTTTATGTTAGTAGTTAAAATGCTATTTATACCAATAAAACAACCTTCTCCTATTGTAATACTATAGTCATCAAGTATTTGGGCCGTGGGATGTATAAAAGTAAAATATTTAGTTTCTTTAGGCAATTTATTAACAATTTCGCGGCGGGATTTACTATCTGCCACGGCAACTATTATTTCATATTTTAATGGATCAAATTTAGATATAGGTTTTGCTACATCATTAGCATATTCATCATCTACAAAAAATATAGTTGGCTGTTTAATTTGACTTGCCACTTCTCTGGCACATCCTCCATAACCAAATATTGCTAATTTCATTATTGATATACCTTAAATTTTGATAAGTCAGGATAAGGTAATTCCAAATCCTCATTATATCTTTTAGTACTATCTATATTATAAAATTGTTTCATACATAATAATCCCCTAACCGCCACTTCAGGTAACATATACATATTCCACCCCAACATATCAAAATTATCATCATGATAAGAACACTCCCTTCTTCCACTAAATCTGGCCCTACGAAACCATAAATATGCATTATAATCATCAGTCAAAATAGCCCCGCCCTTTGATAATTTTAAATGTTTATATGGGCCTGTAAACGACAAGCACATATAAGTATTTGGAATATACATATCGGCTGTAAATCTCAACGCAGAATCCCAAACTTTAGTTGGTTTTAATTGATATGCACCCTTTAATGTTTCACCCTTTACTTTTTCGAAAACAACCTTCCCACCAGCATGTATAATTTCACAAGGAACTGAAGGATAAGTTCTATTTGGTATAGTTATTTCTTGTCCTTTTATATTTTCATACATTAAAGATAAAAAAAGTGCATTACTACTATTATCTACTGCTATACAATATTTAGCATTAGTATATCTACACAATTCATCTTCAAATTTATCTGTTATATCATATATCGAATCTATATTCATATCTTTAACTCGACTTTCTTTTCCCAAAACTCAATAAAATTATCTACCGTTTTATCATCTAACTTTTCCATTTCTCTCAAGTGGTCAGGAACTAAATCAATAGTTTTATTTGCCCATTCTATATCTTCAATACCAAAAGCACAACCAAACTTATGATGTGGATAATTTATCCTATACTCAGTTGGAGTCATATTTTTCCACTCAATTTGTTCATCTGTATTATATATAATAGATTTACACCCACACAAACCAGGTAAATAAGTCATAACCGTTTGTTTATCAAAAGTTATTAAATATTCATATTCATTCAACTTTTCTCGTAAATATGAAATTCCACCTTGTTCTCTCCAATCTGATATATCTTCTGAATTAAATGGTTCTAATATAGATTCATAATTTTCTGGTATATTTTTATGTAAAAAATGACAAAACCCCTTTCTTCTATCATAATTAGTTCTATAAAGTTCATCAAAATTATAATGTATAGCCCTTAAAGGCTGAGTAGGTTTATCTGTTTTGAATACACTAAAATTAAAATATGCATCATTTTCACTTTCTATCCAAGGACAATTTAAATCATCACTTAAAAACCATCTAGCATTAAATTTTGTCGAGAATGGCTGACCGGGCTGTATTTCTGGATATACCGATATAGTTTCATTAAGTGGAAATTGTAACCTTTCACTTAAAAACCACATTTCACCATCATCACTATATGTTGATGTTATAAAAGAAATATTTTCATGTGGAAACATTGGTTCACTAAAAGTTACTACTCTTTGACCTCGTTCTGCTAACTTATATGCAAATTTATGCATAACCACATCACCACCACGCCAAGATTCTTCTCCTTTTGAAAAATTCAATGGTGGTGTAACATGAACTTCCACTAAAAAAATAAGTCTATCTTCACTATGTAATATCATTTATATATCCTTTTCAATATCTATATTTACAGTTACAATATTATTTTTTCTAAAATCTTTATTACTTTCAAATCTATCTATAATTTCACCATTTTCATCTAATAATTTGTACTCACCGTCATAACAATTAATTAAAAATCCTGCCCGGTTGGGCCACCCTTTGTATGAATGTTGTTGAGTTCTAATGGCATATAAAATTTCACCATTCACTTCAAAAATAAGTTTATCCATTGAACTAAACCTTTCATCCATACTAACTATAAAATATTTATTCATATCTTCAACATAAAAACAATCTACTAAATCACATACAGTCGTTAAAACAGAACAGGTATCTCTTATACACACAAATTTATCAAATAATTCCCATACATCCACTGTCACCAAATATGCAAATGTGAATTTGACATCCTGATTTACTTCTCTAAACATATAAGAGAGATACTTTTCTGACATATATATGTCAAAATTCTTTGTTATTAATCTGAATTTCAAATCTTCCTCAATCGTACTCTTAAAATCATCTATATTTACAGCAAATATGGCAGATGCGAAGTAATCAGATTTTTCAGAACTCTTTTCTCTAAATTCAAAAAATACATTTTTACTTTCACATTTATCTAAAAAATATTTAAAATCTTGATCATCCATAAAACTATCATAATGCATCTGAAAAACATGGTTGAATCCCAACATCTCACAAAATTTTATACCACTTAAAATTAAAAACACTACAGCAAATCCATGATTAAATTGGCCAAATTTAGTAAGTTTAATATTTTTTCCTAATATGTCATCATCACCCAGTAAACTCCAGTACACCAGTGGTTCTTCTAAAAGATAATTTCTTTCATCATAAAAAGTATAATTACAAAGTTCTTGTACTTCCTTCGGTATAGGAAAGTTACCAACATGAACAATTGGTAAATCAGTATTTTTTCTTATCAATTTTATTTGATTAATAGCAGTATCTATTCTGAACTGTTCATTTAAGTGTGATATAATAAGAATGCAACTGTTATTATTCATTATATTTCACCATTTTATCTACTGCAACAAATACTTGTTCAGCATTAATAGTTTCAAACTCATACCAATCATCCATTAATTTTATTTCTTTTAAAGGATTCCAATTCCAATCGCCCGAATCCAATGTAAAATCTTTATTAAACATACTCATTATAAAATTTTTCTTCAATCAATTCTGATTTGGTTTTTATATTAATTTCTTTTTTAATTACACATCTCAAATCATTTGTATAATATACTTGTCGTGCTAATTCAATAAATTCATTATTAAATTTTTTCTGTGATTCTAACTTTCTTAATTTATCTTCTATATCCCATAACTTTAAATTTACTTTTTTTAATTTTTTAAAAAGTTCTTCTTCCATACTAATTCCAATTTTATCAAGGTATGGTAATAATTGTTTTAATTCCTTATCTATATTATTAATTTTATTTGAATCTTTATTTTTTTCCACTTTAATAAGAAGAATAGAAATTTTATCTACTATTTCTCCATTTGAAACTTCAACTTTCATTATTAATATTCCCCTTTAATTATTCTGTTTAATCCATTAATAACCTGATCAAATGTAATTGGTTCAAAATCATACCAATCTTCCATAGTTTTACATTCTTTATATGGATTCCAATTCCAATTTCCACTATCCAATCTAACTTTAATATCATTAAACGAACCAGACCAATCACTATCATCGGCATGCACCCTAACACAATTTGATTGAAATTCAGTAAATGATTTTGACCATGAAGAAACTAAAAGAACTGGAATACCAACACTCCATGATATCCACGATAATCCAGAACTCACTCCAATATGAAAATCTGCATAACTTAATAAATTTATTGCCTCTTCTATTGAACAAGAAGTCTTATCAATTACACCATTTGGAATAGTATTCCAACATTCCCCATTACCAAATGTTTTATGCATATCAATACAAACAACTTTATAACCTTTCTCATTTAAATAATCAACTGTCTTTCGCCACCCATCTTTACAGTTCCAATATTTAATTTGTGTTGTGGCCTGTATTGCTATACAAACATATTTTTGATTATCTAATTCAGAAACTATATCACGAGAATATCCATATCCTAATTTAATTTTCGGCCTAATTTCTTTATAGTCTAATCCAAGAATATCTGAAGCTGTTTGTTGTAATGGTACTGTTCTAACATCATTTGGATTTTGTGATCCTTCATAAAACCATCCAATTTTATATGAAGGAATTCCACTCGAAATAGTAAATTTAGAACCAGGTTCTATAAATTCAATATCAGGATATTGTTCCTTAAATAACTGATTCCAAAATGTAGTACAAACAACTTCACAATTATGTTTCTTTCTAAATTCTTCAACATAGGGTATCCATGCCAATGTATCACCTAAAGCTTTACTATCAAACTGAATATAAACTTTTTTATCTTTCAAATCTAATCTATACTCATAAACTACTTCATCATCAACTGAAACTCTAATTATCCAATTTACATAATATTTAATAAAACATTTTGTCCATTGACCAGATTCTATAGTATTTGAATATAAAAGTTTGTTGGTATCTCCGTCAATAAAATCAACTTTATAATCTACATCTCGGCCGTGAATAGTCACCTTTACTCCATCACTAAAATCAACAAAAAAAGAATCTTCTCTTTCTCTAATATATTCTGCTTTTTCAATTTCCTTTAAAATTTCATATCCCTTTTCTGCTGCATTTTCCCAATTAAAATTTCTTCTTATTACTTCAGATTCTATTAAAGAATTTATTCTATAATCTTTATAATTTTCATAAACGTCCCCCATAACTTTAGATAAATCATTATAATCAGGTTCACAATAATTTCCATCATAATAACCTTCTCCATCATTAAAAGTAACTCCTTCGCCCAAACTATAAGGTCTTTCTTCAATCACCTTTACAGGATGACCTAATCCATTTGCAAATTCTAATTGACCGCCCCAATCTGAATAAATAGATGGAATCCCACATGCCATTGCTTCTATCAAAGGTAAATTCCAACCTTCACTTCTTGCACAAGATAAAAAGACATGACCAGTTTTCATATATTTAATATAATCTTCCCTTGAAACAAAACTCTTTATTTTAATTCTATCATCTTCAAAACCATAATGTTTTAATCTTTCATCTGTACTGCCCATCCCATCTACTGAAAAAGGATTATCAATAGATGCAATTAAATCAACTGGTTCATCTTTATCAAATGTTTTCAGAAATGTTTCTATTATTTCAGTTGTGGATTTTCTATAATCCCACCTACCAAACAACAGAAATTTAAATCTACCATCATTATAATCATCTAATAAATCTACTTTCTCTGGATAAAAAATATCTTGATGAACTCCTTCTGGTACAACTTTAACTCTTTCAGATGGATATCCTTGTTCAATAGCACATTCTTTTTGCCAAGTAGACGGCACCCATAACTGATCAAAGGTTAATAAATTGTTAAATTGGTCATCTGGAAACCTTGTACTTTCCCAAACTACATATGCTATTTTATATCCATTATATTGATGATACATATAATAATGATTGGATTCAACCAAAACAATATTAACATCAGGAATAAAATTTTCATCATATGAATATATTGGAAAATCTTTTAATTCTTCATTTTCCCATAAACTTTGCTCTACCAACATATTTTTATGTTGTTCAGTCAGGTATGGTTCTTTATCATGATTCTGACCATCCCAATTTTCACCAGTAGTAAAATTTCTTACCTTGATTGGAATTAGTTTATCTAAATGAGTAAAAAAGTTTCTTGAATGACTATTATAACCAGTATTTCCTATTAAGCTTGTGTGTGCTTTTATTTTCATTTATAACTTATATTTCTCCTTTAATAAATAGATATTATTTTTTCTAAAAGTTAATAAATTTTGTTAATTTGCATCCTACCATTCCCATGCTACCGTCACATCTATTGTAGCTGTTCTATTTGTTGAAATAGAAGAATGACTTCCATTATAATTTGCATCCCATACACAAGTAATGGTGGCTGTTTGATTTACCAGGTGACCTGTTATTACAGCTGTATAATCCGAATTAGGATCAACACTTACGATGTTGGAATTTGATGATGTCCATGTAAATTGGTCTCCCCTACTAGCTATTCGAGATAAAAACTCTGTACCAACATTAATGAATTGCATAGACACTGTCTCTGTTCCTCCAAAAGGCACTACACCTGGCCCCGCTAATGATGTGGAGCAACCTCCAGAGTAGTAATCTCTCATAGAAACTGTGCTTGTTCCTCCACTAATAGTATTCATATCACTTGTAGATGTTGCATCAGAATTACCAGTAGCGTGTCCTAATGCCCCCAATCTCAAAAGATCCCCAGCTGTGGGATCCGGACCTGCTTGGGTGGTTGCTGATGCAGTTGAATGTGGGTAGGCGCTTGTACCGGCCGCCGTTGAAGTAAATACTCGATACTGATATAATGTACTTTGAACTAATTCAGCATCAGAATAACTTCTTGGAGACGTTGCAACTTGTAAATCTGTACCGTTTGTGTACTGTAATGTATAAGTTTCTGTTAATGCATTACCACCTGGATCTGTCCATGATATATCTATTGCTGTATCTGATACTGCTGTTGCAGTGAGTGTTGGTTTGCCTGGTTTTGTATATGCATTAAAAGTAGAAGTATAACTACTATAACTCCCATCATACCACGATCTCATTCTAAATTGATACAGAGTATTTGCTGTCATAGTAAATTTTTCATTTACGTATTCGTCAAATTCATCAATATTCGTTAAGACCCAAGATTCAACACCATCAGCTATATAATCTGCGCTTCCATTTGGTTGAACAGTTTCCCAAGTCCCATCATAATAATATTCTATATAAATTCTCTGCGAATATGTTGGATCCGTCCATGTAATAGTAATTTGTTCAGTACTATTTGCAGTATATGCTAAATTTGTAGGAGCTGATAACGAGGCAGCAGCACCACTCGTAACTGAACTGTAATCGCTATAAAACCCATCGTGATAATAACCTTGAGTTCGTGTCCTATAATAATAAGTTGTTCCTGGCGTCAAACCAGTATGACTATAAGACGTTAGACCCGTACCACTTGTTTCTACATCAGTAGGATTTGTGGATGTATCTTGATATAACAATGCAGCATAAGTTCCGGCTGGATTTGTCCACGAAACAGTTTGGGAAATTGGTGTTACTGAAGAGAGTACGGGCGTTCCGCCTGCAAGTGTATTTGTAGTCGTTGATTGTACGGTACTATATCCAGAAGTTCCACTGGAATTGGTGGCTGTAACACGAAAATGATATGTAATAGCATTTGATAAACCAGTATATTGTTTGCTTGTTCCTGCTTGGCCTGTTCCATTATCAACATTTGTAGGAGGATTATTAGTCCCAAAATAAAGATTATACGAAGTTGCACCTGTTGATGAGAAAGTAAAAGTTATTGAATCTTCATCTTTTTGTGAAATACCTGGAGTAGATGGTGCATCTGGTGCTCCTGCGGTTGTTGTACTGCTTGCGGGTGGTGCGGGAGTCCAATCACTGGGTGTACCTCCACTACTCGCACCTTGTTGAACCTGAAAATAATAAGTGGTGTTACTATTAAGTGAGCCTACAGTAAAAGAATAATGAGATGAACCATCACAAGTTACTGCTCCATTTATGGTTACCAAATTCTGAGCCATGGCTTGGTTTGTAGCATGTCGTACATTATATTTCTCGCCGGGGACTTCTGGGATCGCTTCATCCCATTCAACATCTACACTGTCTTCGGATGGATTCCAACAACCTACCCTTTCTGGTGGGGCATTTTGACCGCCTCCGCCGCCACCGCGATTTCCATTGTGTTTTAATATTGAATACCCATCAGAGCTATTTCCATAAAAAGCAGTATCTATTTCTTCAACATCAAATACAACAAAACTTTTAACAACATCATAATAATGCGTTATACCTGTTATCTTTACAGGATTTCCATCACTACCAAATAAATAATCATTAATAGAAAGATCAGCTTTAGAATTATTTCCTACCCAAAGCCATTTATTTTCAGAAGTCTTATAATAATATAAATGACAATGAGAATGAGGAACTTCAATGGTTTGAGAATTTTCCAATTCTAAAACAAAATATGAACTTGAAACCTCTGATGTAGAAACTACCGTAGATGTAGAAAAACTTCCAGATTCTGCCGCAGAATTTAGTCCAAGTGATCCTGATTCATTATATCGTGCAAACCACTCATCATAATCCTCATCTATTCTACCAGGCACATCATAAGATAATACTACAGATCCACTTGAAATTGTAGATATATCAACTGAAGATGATACTGACCCTGAAACTTCTAATAAATAAGGCATTTTATATTACCCTGTTTCACCAGATGGAGGTGCGAAAACACCGATGAGCAATTCTCCAATGTTTTCTGTTTGGGATACTAAGACTTCCCTTGGTGCTTCATGATTTGAAGGCATAATCGTAATCCTTAATAATACTATTCCACTCTAATACTATCTTGTTATAAATCTTCATCTATTCGTTCTCTAACTTCTTAATTCTTTCTTTTAGATAGTTTATCTGAACGTTTTGCTCCTTAACTGCTCCAACAAGAAGGGGAATAAGTTTCTCCGGTTGAACGGTCAAATAATCCATATCTGTTCCACCCTTATTTATTGGAGATGGTGCAACCGCATCTGGAAAAACTTCCTGTAACTGTTGAGCCGAAAATCCGTACTCATGTTCGTTTTGTGGTTCAAATCCAATCTCTTTAGACTTATCGTTCCAATCAAACTCTATAGGTCTGACCTTATCGATGATACCTAATCCTGAATCTATAGTCGTAATGTTCTCCTTCAACCTCTCATCTGAAACGTACGCTGTAATATTAGAAGTTGCACCTATAGATCCGTTAACTTTTAAATCGTACGTTGCGTTATCTGCTGCACCTTGGGAATCTTTAACAGTAATTCCACCAATATCCGTTGCTAATCCACGGTGAAATTGTGGAGCAAAATCTCCGTACGCACTAACACCTATAAGCCTAAAATCATACGAAGAACGAAGCCACGAATACCTATTACCGGTACTCTGCCTGCCTAAAACTGTATACGTGCCCCCTTCATGACCAGTAACAATACCTGGATTACTTATAGTTGTATCCCAAGAGTAAAAACTATCACCACCAACACCATTGCTACTCCCGCCTAGTACATCATCCGGATCTTTATGAAATGCATAATACGTACCGCCGCCGTCGGTGATGTTTTGAGATAAAGTTCCAAACTGTAACGAATCCGTATTTGTGTTGTATTCTGAATTAGTAGCAAAACTCTCCAAAGTAGCGGACGTTACTCCAACATCCTGTTTATAATAAACTCCCACTCCACCACCGCCACCACACTCTATATTTATAGTGTGTCCGCCTTTCTTGCCTGGCGGGATTATCATTCCAATGGGATAAGCCAAAGAATCAGACTCCTCTATCCTAATCATTCCTGCAGACTGACCACCCCTAGAACCGTTCAATATCAACGCATAATAAGGGTTACCGCCCGTCAGATACTTTACAAAATACTTTCCAACATCAGCTGCTACATCACAGTGGATGACACTTGCCTGATATGAGTAGTAATCTGCATCAATATAATCCACCACAGTTAATTTCTTTGCAATAACGTTTGCAGACGTGTCAATCGTAAAATTACCACTAGCAGCACTGATAGAACCATCTGCGTTTAGAGCGTATTTACTATTAGCATCTCGTATAAAACCACTATTAGAATCACCATCAGTACCCATTACCAATCCATGATAAATTGACACATCTCCTGCTAATAATATGTCTGTTGCTACTGACTCAAATTCTCCTCCGAAGTCGGTAAAATCTGAATTACTCCATCCAGATTCACCATTTTCATCAGTTGCATTATTTGCTAATCTATAAGTACTTCCCCCAGTCGTATATAATATAACATCTCGTCTTTCGTCAGTATAATAAAATGTTTCTGCACCTATAGTAGCAGAAGTATATGACCCTCTAAAAACTACACCTGGACCAGGACCTCCTTGTGCACCATCAGTTCCACTTGTACCTGCCGTACCACTTGTTCCCGATGTACCAGCAGTTCCACTCGTTCCACTCGTTCCTGCTGTTCCCGAAGTTCCACTTGTTCCCGCAGTTCCACTCGTTCCACTCGTTCCTGCTGTTCCCGAAGTTCCACTCGTTCCTGCCGTTCCACTCGTACCACTCGTTCCTGCCGTTCCACTCGTTCCCGAAGTTCCCGCGGTTCCACTTGTTCCACTTGTTCCTGCTGTTCCTGAAGTTCCACTTGTTCCTGCTGTTCCTGAAGTTCCACTCGTACCAGCAGTTCCACTCGTACCACTCGTACCAGCAGTTCCACTCGTACCACTCGTACCAGCAGTTCCACTCGTACCACTCGTTCCTGCTGTTCCAGAGGTGCCCGAAGTTCCCGCAGTTCCACTCGTACCACTTGTTCCTGCTGTTCCAGAGGTGCCCGAAGTTCCCGCGGTTCCACTTGTTCCACTCGTTCCTGCTGTTCCAGAGGTGCCCGAAGTTCCCGCAGTTCCACTCGTACCACTTGTTCCCGCAGTTCCACTCGTTCCACTCGTTCCTGCCGTTCCCGAAGTTCCACTCGTTCCTGCTGTTCCAGAGGTGCCCGAAGTTCCCGCAGTTCCACTCGTACCACTTGTTCCTGCTGTTCCCGAAGTTCCACTCGTTCCTGCTGTTCCCGAAGTTCCACTCGTACCAGCAGTTCCACTTGTTCCCGATGTACCAGCAGTTCCACTCGTACCACTTGTTCCCGCAGTTCCACTCGTACCACTCGTACCAGCAGTTCCACTTGTTCCACTTGTTCCCGCAGTTCCTGAAGTTCCACTCGTACCAGCAGTTCCACTCGTTCCTGAAGTTCCCGCGGTTCCTGAAGTTCCACTTGTACCACTTGTTCCACTTGTACCTGCTGCTGCATATACTTCCCAATTCGCATTACTTGAACCGGCTGCTGGTGGACCGGCCGGGTCAGTTTCACCAGTTCCATTTTTTAAGTGATCTGTTGTACATAACCATTGAGAACCGTACCTTTCTGCCAAGAAATTAACTTCCCAATTAAAATTAGTACCCTTACTATCCCAAGAACCAGTTGCGACTGTCTCTATGATAGTACGACCAGATGATGTCTGTTTTAAACCACCAAATATAATAACCTTTCCTTTTTCTCCATATGTAGGATCAAAAGCAAGATAACTATCAGGTGCACCTACTTTAAATCTTCCATCACCTGCTATAAATGAACCAGTTCCCTCAACTGCAGGTAATGTAGTTCCACCAGAACCTTTAGCTTGTTGAGTAACCATTGTATTATCAGTTCCACCCAATTGTATATAATCATTTGATAAATTGAATATTGAACCAGTAGCTGCAACTAAATTTGTTGACTGTACTTTACCACCCACAATTACAGAATCAGATGCCCCTGTGACAGTTTTTGTCGTAATAGTCCAACCACCTGAACCACCTATGTAACCAGTATTTGCAGTTATTTCTCCTCTGAAATATGCATTTCCACTTGTATCAATATAAAAATTTTGAGCGTGAATACTTGAATCTGTACCATTTGAATAAAATGTTATATCACCGGCGGCCCCTGTATATCCTGAACTATCTTTAGTTCCTGTATAAATCGCATCTGAATCTATATTCCAACTACCTATATAACCATCAGTTGCTGTAACTGTTCCGGCCATTGTAGTATTACCTGAAGTATCAACAGAAAAATTTGGAGTATTTATTGCTAATGTATCATTGGCTTTATCAAATCGTAAATAATAAGTTGGACTACCTACCCTAAAGTCGCCCGAACCACTCATGAATACTCCTCTACCAGTATCTAAATCAACACTTCCTGAGGCGGTTGCCGAGTTATCAATTAGAAATTTTCCACCTTCATTGCTCGTCAATAATAAATTTCTATTTCCACTTGTAGATGTTAAATGAAAATTTCCAGTAGATAGATTAAATGTATTTGCTGCCGTATTAAATCTAATATATTGATCTGGACTACCTACTCTAAAATCACCAGATGCACTCATAAATACACCTCTACCAGTATCTATGTCTACACTTCCAACAACAGTAGCACTATTATCAATTAAAAATTTACTATTATTTAATAATAAATCTTTATTTCCATCTGTTGCCTGTAAATTAAAGGTATCTGCTTTTATAGAAAAAGAACCACCATCTTGTCTAATATAATTATTTGAATCAGATTGTAAATTAAACTCACCACTTCCACTCAACATTATTCCATTGTCATCTAATTCTGTTGGTATCGTAGTACCCATTGCAATTATACCACCATTAGAAGATGAAATGTGTTGTGTGGAAGTTAGTAAATCAAAATTGGCTGCAGATATATCAAGTCCACCCGCTGAAGTATATCTTATATATTCATTTGAATCTTTTTGTAAATTAAACTCACCACTACCACTTAGGAATATTCCATTATCATCTAAATCTTTTGGAACGGTAGTGCCCATTGCAATTGCACCACCATTAGAAGATGATATATGTTGGGTAGTAGTTAATAAATCAAAAGCAGAAGTTACAATATCTAATCCACTATTAGTAAATTTAATATATTCTTTATTGGCTACATTCTTACCTTTAATTAATAAATCACCACTACCACTTGCGT
>Ga0209128_1001159_pt1 | contig 18405 bp, 29 predicted proteins | sample ETNvirnome_6_100_FD_184072 | JGI IMG/M metagenome (GOLD analysis project Ga0209128, IMG submission 184072) | Marine viral communities from the Pacific Ocean - ETNP_6_100 (SPAdes) (version 2) | ecosystem: Environmental > Aquatic > Marine > Oceanic | place: Pacific Ocean | collected 2013-06-19 | reverse complement strand
CTGTCTGAGTGGGTCCACCGCCTGTATGGATGGGAAGATCCCGTGCTGGCATAGTACCCTTAACCATCTGAAAGTCTATCCTAAAGGGTTTAGAGAAAACTCCGCTCAAGTCAGGAGGGGGATCAGGAATTCCCTCCCACTCCGACAGAGGCATCCCAGGCCAATTCTGATGAATAGATGAAGTAGTTGTAGAGGAAACAGGAGTATAAACGGAATTAAATAAAGGTTGACTAGCCGCACAACAGTTATCTATGAGAGAATTAGGACCCTTTGTAAACTTGCGAGTCGTCCCCTTGCTGTTATAAAAAAAGGGAACAGGAATAAATATAGCTCCTTCAGTTCTTGCCACCTTTTACCTACCGTAACCTGGGTAATTTACATCATCAATAGTGACTTCGCCAGGGAAATTAAAAACAGGAGCCAGTACCCCCCCTGGCCCCGAATATTTCCCAGGTTTTCCATTTACTACAACGCTGGGGGACGCAGATTGTGCTGCTATATCAAAACAAAACAGATAGTCCCCCACTCTATGCACGGGAATACCATTCGCAAATACATCAGGACTCCCTGTCAAAGCCCCAGATGAGTGAGGAGGAATCTTGCCACAGTATCCTGGATGCGTAGCATAAGGATCTCCCACTCTCACTACCCCCCAAAGAGAGACTCCATTCCCTACGCGCACATCAGAACTACCTAAAGTAGGCCATGTTGGGGGCCAACAATGACCTTGGCTCTTTGAAAGGTTAGTATTAGCTATTGCAGCAGGCATATTATATTATAGTCACTTATAGTGTCTATCAGAAAAATTACTGCCAGAGTTTGAAGGAACTTTCAAAGGCTTACTAGCAAGATCCTTAAGCTCTTGATGCTCTTCTTTGGTAACTAAATACTCTTCATAAAGAACATCTAAGATCTTAAGGATCTTCTCTTCCTCTATATTTTGTTCTTTACTTACCTCGGTGAGTTTTTGTTGAACTTTCTTTTTTCGCATCGTGTGCTCTCTTTCTCCAGTCTTCAATACGCTTCCTAATTGCCTCACGAGATCGTCGAGTATCACTCATCCTACCATCCTTAACTGCTTCTTCTAGACGTTGCCTGAGAGTCTCAGAGATAGCACTAGGGCGCACTGGTCCTGGTTGATGTGATCTTGGACCCTTCCTAGCTTCAGGCTTCTTGGTGCTGCTCGTACGACCTCGATGGTGTCCCCTCTTATGGTCATGTTTCTTAGCGTCCTTCTTAGGATGACAGGTAGCCTTCTTCTTAGGATGACAGGTACACTTGCAATCCTTTACACCACACTCACCGTCTCCCTTACCGCACACAATCGGAACGTTATGATTACTCTTAACCGCTACCTTCTCTTGCCACAGGCAAGTAACCCTATCCTTGGTAGTAACGAAGGGAGGAACATCATGACTGCGTCCCCACGTTTCACTAGAGTAAACATCGCCTACCCTATCAGCCTTAAGACGCGGGAACTGCGCGTTAATTGAGCAACTAAAAATAAACATTGTTAACATCGAAATCAAATACTTCATAACTCTCTCTCCTTAATCATTGAGGGTTGTAGGTTTCTTAGCGAAAACTGTATAACGAACGTAATCTACATTAATGGGTTCCCAGCCTGCCTTAGTGAGAGCTTCCAGTAGTTGATTGAGTGCTGGGATGCTTCTTACTTCAGTCTCGAAAACCCTATAATTGTACTCTATCACTATATACTCTCCTCACAACTCATTCTGTAAAATTGCTCCTAAATTTTTAATATGCTTGTTGGCTTCAAACCAAGACATACCTAATTCTTCGGCAACTCTCTTAACATTAATCTTTGCACTCGGTTTAATAAAAGTAGGATCTTTAACCACTAACTGCACGATGTCTCGTTGGGTAGGAGATAACATACAAGTCACCTCTTCAAATAACATCCCAACATCAGACTTAGCGTCACACGATAAACTCAACACTTCTTCTTTATCTGTGGAAACTGTACCTCTCAGAATAGGAGCTTTCTTTGTAATCTTGGCTCCCTTGTTATTCTTCTTAGTCCACATGCATGTCTTGATATACTGATCGAAACCTTTGCTTCCCCAAAATTCTTCAAACTTTCCGTTTTCCCCACCATTTTGTTTCGTAAAACCTATTACAGCCTCCATTGCAGCTAACCTTATATCTTGTAAGTTATCTTCAAACGTTGCAATAGCTGTGTCTCCACTTATTTGATGGCTAATCTTGTACATTAGCTTTCCATACTTCCGCTCTATTTTTAACCACTGCTCTTCAGTCAACATTCTTCACCTCAATCTTTTTGAGTTTAGGGTACGTAATATCATTTAAATTCCAGAAGGTAGTCTTAAGATCATAACCTAAAATAATTCTAGGTTCCTTCTCCACCTGCTCCATGAAGGTTTTATTTTCCTTCCATTGTTTCTTATCTATAGTCCAAGAATAAGTTAGATTGACTACTACTTTTTTCATCCCTCGCCACCCAGATCATACTTTATCTCGTCCATCGCTTCTTTAGGAGTCCTAGACCCGATCTTCTTTATTAGCTCTTTTCTCGCCTTTATATCTGCCCCCTTAAAATACTCACTGAAAAAATGTTCAACAACGTCAGCAGCATCTGCCACCTCTTGAGCTTCAGCGGAGGTTCTTGGGCAACCTCCTGGGGCTCTCACTGCATCCACAACTAAAGCAACCGCTTCATCTAATCTCATCATTACTCTTCCTCCAACTTCCACTGGTGTGCTGCATCAGGCACAAATGTCATCCCCATTGATCCATACTTCACTAGCCAACCATCATAGATGCTGTAACGGTATAGCTGTTGATCAAACTTCTCCCACTTCTGGTCATACATCTTATGTTGAGGGGCTGTGGTAAACGATGATGTCACCACTGCAACCGTAAAAATAGCCCCCAAAACAAGAATGTAGGGCAAATAAAACTTTGCTATCCTCTTCATATCTTCCATCATATTGATACTCCTTCTCCTCTACAGTACGTACAATCAGGATCCACTGGTCCCCCAGGTTCCCCTGCTTCAAACAAATTGTCCCATTCATCCATACAACCATTGGGCCAGCAATGCTCACAACCATGTGTTGAATCCCATACATCAAGTCCATCTTCGTCTGCTTGAGTTACAGTAGCCCAAAACTCCTCCTCGGTGAAAGGATAAGCTAGGAAATAAGCTTCACACTCTAAGTCGCTGCCCTCGCAATATCCAGCCAGAAGAATACCTTTAGAAGTATAATCAAAAAGTATTCCACATGTGGTACCTTTAAATAACGCTTTTGCTATCGTGGATTCCCCATTGAATTGTTTCACACACTCTCTGTTAAGACCTAAAACTTCAGCGAGATCTCCAATATTTTTAATTTGAGACATTCTTTTTCCTGGTTAGCGAACAAACACTCGCGTATACCTGTAGTAAGCCTCTAAAGTAAGTACTAGAATGGCTGTAGAGTAAACCCGTCCCCCATCCTCTCCCCAAGCACCAGCGGGATCCCAGGATCCTTTGAAGTTACCGTCCTTCCTCTGCGTCTTAACAACTGCTTTCGTCAGCTTCTTCGACCACTCTTTCCAGTGGCGACCACCCATCTGATAAAGGGCGTACGTTGCGTAGTACCAGTAGTAGTGATCGATATCCCCAGCTTTCTTATCCCAGATGGGGGGCTTTGACAAGATAGTATTAGCAGCGGCAGTCATGATTGGATTGTCTTCAGGATTCTCACCCAAGAAAAATCTAGACAACAGACCTACTGCCGTAAGAGCCTCTCCTCTCTGAGGAGGAAAGCGTGTGGAGTGATCTCCAGGATGCCGAGAAGAAATTTCCCCTCGCTTAGAATAGCCACATCGGCCAGAAGTAGTATCAGTAACCGAATCGAACCATGTCGAACATAGTTTCATAGCCTGAGCATTAACTTTAAGATTAAAATCCTGTGCCGACTTGTAAGCCATCACGCACCACCCTGTCACTGAGCTATCATTATCATTATTCCGAGCCTGATAACGCCAGACCATGTAAGGATTACGATGTGATTCCAGATAGTTGATACCCTTCTGTGCATACTTTCTTAATAGCGTAGAATCAGATAAGCCGTAAGCTTCAACCATTGCAAGAGCCGCAATGGCATGGTCGTACAGAAAATCATGTGACGTATTGGTGCCAAACAACCCCGTATTTGGATCTTGCTCTCTACGCAACCATCCAACAGCTTTTTTAACTACATTCTTGTATGGGCCTGATCGCATTGTCGATCCGTCACCAAGGAAAGCTAGCAACGCAAGTCCTGTCAGTCCTACGTCATGAACAGGATTCCCCTCACCATCACAGAGTTCACCATCATAATCATGTTTCATGAAATCATCAGCATCCCACTTACCATCATCATCTTGATGAGCCTTCAGCCATTCCAGTCCAAACTCAATAGCCTGGGCAGTGTCTCTCCCTCTGCCTACACCTAATTTTCCTCTACCGTCTCCTCGCTTAGAAAATTTACCAGTGGCACCTCCTCCCAATCCAACAGCTACGTTCCACTGATTACTTTCAAAAGAAGACTCAATCTCTGTCTCCTCGAAGTTCTCTTCTTCTGTAACCTCAGGCTCAGAGATTTCTACCTCTTGAAGAATCGGCTCCTCAGGCTCCTCTTCTTTAGGCTCTTCTTTAGGCTCTTCAGGCTCTTCAATGATTACTTCTTCCTCAACGGGAGCCATGGTTAGTGCTTTCTTCTCTTGAGCAATAAGAGTGGGGGGCATCAAAAGAAAAATTGCGATAGCAATAACATGTAAAACAAGTGATAGGGTCAAGTAGGGTGCATGTCTGAGCCAATCTGCCATACTTTCTTGAAACGTTTGTTCTTGCATCGTTTTTATCCTAAAAATAATATACCATCAAAATTAACAAAATTACCAGGGTGATAGGTAGAACATATCTATCAGGTTCCTTATACCTAGACAAGCACCTTACCATTCCTGAAGATAACATTCTTTCCCTCATACACAGGATCACCATTCCAACCAACAAAAGGAGCATCCTGAGTGGCCTCAAAAGAGTCCATGGTGTAAGGATCATATCTTACCATTCTCCCACACCTTCTCAAAATGCCCTCTCGCTCCAAGCCTCCCGTCCGTATTACTGTGCCTCGTACAAATGCATGAACGTTCTTCTTATTCTCCCTACGAACTCTTTCTCTCCCTGCTGGCTGGACAGCAAACTTTACATCTTTCAGCATAAGTTCATCGGTATAGTTCAAGTAAGCTACCACCTTACCTTTTCGTCGAACAGAATAACAGTTCTTATGTCGATTCCTATAGATCTCTACCTTCTGTCCCTCTAGTAAGTCTGAGACTAGGGACGGCCCGTATGTTACTTTACGCAATTTAGTTCTCCTTCTTCCTTTGAAGCTCTATTATACCAAGTATAGGTAGGTCTGTCAAGCAATATCCCCAAATTTTTTAGTCTTTAGAGTGCCTCTTCATGCCCAGCAGCCCGTACCCTACGATATCTTGGTAGGGGTTTTCATCAAAAGCACTAGGATCACTAGCTATACGAAATAGTTTGTCAAGGATTCTAGCGATGGTAAGTAAATCATCGAATTGTTCAGGCTTGATTCCATTAGGAAACATTTGTCTCAAGCAGTCCCCACTCCTTCCAAAAGAATCACCATAAGCTTTCTGCTTTACCTTTACAAGTTTCCCTACGAAAGAACCAATCTGTTCGTAATCTAAATTTTTCATAGCATCAATCCTCCTAACTCCTTCATTTCCCTATTTTACCTCAAAATCATCAAAAACACGTAAACATGACAAAATGGCATCCCCAGGATCGTTTCTAAGAGCCTTCGACCTACTCATGCGACTCCCAGTACCTATTATTTTGAAGCTGGAGTGTACCATTGGTAACAAACAGTAAGTTCTTCATCTTTTAAAATTTCCCTGATACTCACTAAATTAGCACAAATAGTGGTCTTCTCTAAACGACAATTAAAATCCTTTTCTGAATGATTAACAAACCCTCCTAAAGGAGTCCTAACAATACACTCCCCGATAAAATGATGAGAGATCCCCATGTCTATCCCTTCAGGTATAGCAGAGGTAGAGAATACCCCTACCCCATGAATAGAGGAGGGTCTAATTGTTAGGTAGTTAGGTAGGGGTCTATACATAGGATTGGTAAGCCGAGTGGGACTCGAACCCACACTGTATGGATTTTAAGTCCATTGCCTCTGCCAATTGGGCTATCGGCTCTAGATCTTTACTTCGTAAATGATATAACCAGAAGTACGATGGACGATAGGATAATCTAAATCAACAAAGGTCTGGTAGGTGCCTTTGCTTGTCCAACCATTTAATTTTGTTTTATCGGCCCGAACTGAGATGTAAGCAACTCCATCTTTGGCAAGAAGTCTTCTTACCTCGAAAATAACATCATATCTTTCGTGAGAGGTAGGGAGGACATTCAAAACGTAGGTGCAAAAGATAGTGCGGTATGAAAATTTAGGTGGAGGGGATTGGTAAGAGGGGCTATGGGGATCATACCCTTCAATATCAAAATGTTCCACATCAACTCCACGCCCACAACCATAGTCCAGCACAGGGCCTTGGATGTTTCTATTCTCATAAAGCCACTTAGCAGGCGCGGAAGGTTTTGTGCGAGCTATCGCTGTTGGATGGTAATTTGTAGAGGTATTCATGCTTGGCTCCTTTGCTCTAGACGGTATGCAATCCAACTCTTTCTTCCAGCCTTCTGCCTGTCTCTTTCCTCTACGAAATATTTAAAGGACTTGTTTGTGCCCCTATCACACTTCTTCATCTTTTTAAGATGTTCTAAAGCCAGAGCTTCCTTCCTAAAATAACCGTAGAGGTGTCGCTTTTGTTTCTTCATGCTCCCTATTCTAGCTCTTCTTTAGCTTTTGTCAAGCGAATTAATTCTAATTCTCCAGATTTGGATATCCTGGGAGTGTATACCCTTCCTCCGTTCGTAGGAACTTTACCTTCGAGGATAGCATCAGCAGCTTTAACCGCCACCCTATTCTTTATGAACCTTGCTATATTCCTGGCTCCGTATTCCTCGGAGTAAGAATTCTCTACAATGTAAGACAAAAGAGATTTCGTCTTTTTAATAGGGATGTTCTTCATCTCCAATGACGCAATCTTCTTCACAGCATCCATAGAGAGGGACTTAAAGAATATGAAATTATCAATTCTGTTCAAGAACTCTGGACTGAATCTCTTCTTGACGGACTTCATGACCTCCTCTCGGCTCTTCTCGTAGGTTTGCTTTTCTTTAGAGAAACCCAGTTGGTCTCCATACTTTACCTCGGATATCCCTTGGTTACTTGTAAATACAAAGATGGACTCACTGAAGTCGAGAACCTTCCCCATATTATCTGTGACCGTACCGTCATCTAAAAGCGACAGAAGAAAATTCATAAATTTAGGGCTGGCCTTCTCAATCTCATCAAAGAGAAGGATCCACTTTTTAGACTTCTCTGCCATCTCTGCCAATAGACTCTTCTCTACGTGACCAACATACCCAGGGGGAGAACCAATAAGCTTTGAATACTCATGACCCCCAGCATACTCCGCACAATTAATTTTGTAGAAGTGCCCACTAAATTGTTTCCCTAGTAGACGAGCTAGCTGGGTCTTACCTACGCCTGTGGGGCCTATGAAAAAGAATGAACCCTTCTTAAATAAGCCTGCCGCAAGAAGTTTCAAGTTGGCTATAACAGAATCTATAGCGTCATCTTGGCCAACTATATTCTTCTTGAGATTCTTTTCAATTCTTTTTATGTCCCGCAATGACTGTATTCCACTTGGTACTAATTTCTCACGCTGCGCTGAGAACTTCCCAGCGGAAGAAGATCTCTTGAGGTATTCCGAGTATAACTCTTTTTGCTCCGTTGCCACACCAGAAGCAACGGTCTGCATGAAAATGTCGGAGTTGATATCATTACAAATTATATCCAATCTGAATGGGGGATATAGTTCCACTATACAATCATATATAGCCTGTAGGACGAATCTTCTATCCCCTTCATCCTCCGCTCCTATAATCTTTTCCAAATCTTCGGAATGCATAACGAAATACTTAATCAAGAACTCGACGTAGCTGGCAACCTGGATAGGCGTTTTAGCTAAGTTTATCTTGGCCTTGAGAAGCTTGTGAACGACTTCAAGCTCAGTAGGAGTATATTTTTTGATCAGGAGTATGATGTCCAAAATTGGACACACCACCTTGTATGGGGGGTCTTTAAACATTACTTATTATTTTCTACTAAAGATGTTAAATTATCAAAACTCAGATTCACCTGGGGATCCTTCATATCACCCAAACCCATTTTAACAAACAAATCAACCAGCTTGAGCGTTGAACCCTTGGAATTCTGTGCTAGCTTCAGGCACTCCACCATCGCTCGCTTGGAATCACCATCATCAGGGTTCTGCTCTACTCTCCGCCTGAAAAAATCGTAGGTTTCGAGAGCTTTGCTTCTATCGTCTGCCGTTTCGTCTAGAATCTTCTTTGCTATTTTTTGAATTCGATTTGCGTCCATCACTGGCTTCTTCAAAACGTAAGTCGTAGGCATTGTCTATTTCTCCTGTATTATCCTCGGAGGAGGATTTCTTAAATTTTCTTTTTGGCCTGGGTCTGTCCCAGTTCCTCTCTTTTCGGTAAGTCTTTCCCATATCGTATCTCTTCTATCTGTCCCAACGTATCGTCGGAAAGTTTTTTCTTATCTTCCTGTCTTTCGCCAATAAGTTTATTGACCCTTCGTAACTCGACCTTGCTCAGGAACATCGAGGATATATCCACCGCTGGATAATATCTGAAAATCGAGCAAGACAAATTAATGAGCGCATCACTAACGCTCAGTAAAAAATATATGATGTATTTAAAGTAACTCATATCTTAAAACCTCAGTCCATGCTTTTTCAAGTTCCTTGCCACAATCCCTGTTTTAGGGAATGTTATCTTGAACTCCATAACCGCATCGTCCCAGTACATCTGTGAAGACTTTGGGAAGCTCTGCGAGAGGTCCCATATTAAATTATAGGCCACACACTTCTCGTAGTAATCCATGAACTTCACAGAAACCGTGCCTCCTGACATTATGTCAGAAATCTTGGTTGGATTTTCCAGCCCATTGATGTAAAACTGTAGCTGTGCCTCCGTTATATACAGATGATCATCGTCTAGGTACAGAGGTGATCTGAATTTACTCTTCATAGGTCTTACCAGTGGAGGAGATTTTGCCCCCCCACCAGTATTATTTAGGTCAGTTGTTCCAAAAATCAGGAACATATCCAGATGCTAGCTCCCAAAGATTTGAATTGATATCAATATCCTTGGTGATATTTACAATAGGGCGCACCATCCTGCGTGTATCAGAGTTGTACCAACCACCTCTGATCAGGTTCTCCTGAACAACATTAAACGTGGACCAGAGATCGTCTCCCTTATCCTGAGGGCGGCGAACTCGGAGAAGTTCGTTTGTGAACTCCTCAGGAACCGCTTCCCAGCGGAGGGCGGTTGCCTTTTGGGCGAACTCTCGCTTTTGGTCTGTGGACAGATCAATATTCTTCCACCGAAAGACCTCCTCGACATTTTTCATGGACTCCTTACAGAACTTCTGGGAAAGGTTATACACCACCTCTCCAGTGACTCCCTCGTGGCGGAGGTGGACAGGTTCTCCGAAGCTCTGATCCTGGACAATCATGCCATTTGAGCACACTAGCCTGAACAGGCCAGAGAGAAGCTTATACCCAGATTGCCAATTGTGAGCATTAACGCACACCAGCTCAGGGATCGTGTCTCCAACTTCCTTCAGCGTGAGGTCCCTATGCCTCATACGAACAACGTGCTTCGCAGTCATATCCGCATCAACAGTCCTACCCTTAACTTGGTTTGCGCTGTAAGGCTCCCAGCCTTGATCGGCAAACATTTCCAGCACCTTGTAGGTAGGGACAAACTTGTAGTTCTTGGAGACATGAGCCGCTGGTGCTTCTGCAAAAATCGCAGGGGCTTGGACATTAAGCTCTGAGTAGTTCTTCAGTTTAGTTTGGACTGACATTCTCTTTTCCTTTTAGTTTTTGTTGTTTGTACTCTTCGAAGGCTTCCTCCCTAGGGAGGTTGCGTTCCATCTGAGACTTGGTTCTCCTGAACCTGTTTCCCGCCTCAGTATACTCTTCCAGAGTCTTATATTCAAATGAACATTTAGAAATTTCCAAAGAATCCGACATCTCGGACAAATCTTTCTTTTGAAAGACTCGCTCGAAAGCGTCCTCAAGGAACCTAACCAATTTGTTTGATACTTCGCTCATTTACTTATCCTATTATAGTGATTCTATCTTCTTTGTCAAATCAACTTTCAAAATTTTTCTCACTTCATCAAATTCCTCTAAACTCTTGTCCTCCAAAAGTTTACGGAAAGAATCTATGTTTTGAAACTTTTTATCTCCACAATTATACCAAGCTCCGTTCTTAGAGATATGCCCCTCTTCAACTAAACTCTTCAGCAAACCGAAGTCCTCAGTCAACCCTTTATCATACATAAGCTCGAACTCACACTCCCTGTAAGGCATAGAAACTTTATTCTTGGTGTTCCTCACAGTGCCTCTGATACCTATAATCTTCTTGTTCTCATTCCTGAGAAGGTCAGAGGTCTTGTTTGATATAGTTTTAAGATCCACAGCTAGATAGTATTCCAAGGCTCTACCTCCCGCAGCGTTAGTATCAGGGCTTCCATACATGACTCCCACCTTACTTCTAAGCTGGTTAACGATCACCAACGCTACCCTCTTTTTGCGTAGTATAGGGTTTATCTTACGAAGGCACCCGCCAGTTATCTTAGCCCTGTAGGCTCCATCAATCTGAGACTGCTCGTAGTCCTCACCCTTTAGCTCCTTGCGAGTAGGGCTAACAGCGATACTATCATAACCGACCACAATAGGAGTATCAGGATCCATATCCCTAATCTGGTTAATAGTGTTTTCAATATATTCAAAAGACTCCTCTATACTTTCTGGGGCGTGATAGAACAGCCTAGTGGGATCTATCCCCAGCATCTTTGCGAAATCAACATTATAAGCATTCTCACTGTCAGCTAGGACTGCATAATATCCCTTCTTTTGCGCTGCCCTTAAAATACCTGTAACGAAAACAGTTTTAGCGGTTGAAGACTCCCCTTTTATCTGGGTAATCCCTCCTACGGGAATTCCCCCATCATATTTACCTGATACAACCATATTTAGAGCCATAGAACCTGTTGGAACTAAACCTAAATCCATCGGCTGGTCAGAAAGTAATCCAGCCCCCTTCAACCTCTTAAAAACTTCTTCGTTCATTATTCTCCGTATACGTCATCCGACGATCTCAAAAACTTTTTAAGCCCCTCTATTCTCTTCGTCGGAGAATCAAGCCCACCAACTATCGTATAGGCAACAAGACTTTGCTTCTTCTCATCCTCATAAATACCGCGATGCACGGTTGCTCCACCAGTCATAGTTCCAAGTGTATCGAAACCATACTCAATAGAATCCATCAGTCCAGCCACTTCCTCGAAGAGGGTAGATCCTCCAACCACTATAGAAGCAGCAGCCTTGGCAGTCCTCAAATTGAATCCCTCCGCCAACAGAGTCTTCTCCAGATTTTGCTTTAGAGCCATAGACAGGGCTGTCTCCTCCTCAAAATTCTTAACATTCGTAACGCCCATGATCATGCAGCCCTTAGCCCTCATAATGGAATCATAATCGGCAGGATCAAAAGTTGTATAGTTAGAATTCTGCGTAGCCAAGGCGTTGAACACATGAAACAATCCCGCGATAGTATTATTTAAGGTAGGCCAAAATTGCTTGACTGTCAGACTCGGGTAAAGCTTCTTAATCTTCTGGTTGTCCACTAGAATAAGCGGGGCAAACTCGCCCTTTTTCGCTTTATCACACAGATCAGTGACCCTGGTATATGCATTCTTAGCAACCGTAGGGGACGCACATTCACCATCTGTTGGTAGAGAGGCAACCACCCCAACTCTGTTGTTCGCGTCCTCTTTGCCTACGTAGGTGAAATATCTCTTAGCAATTCCTACCAGGGTCGTTACGCTTCCACCACCAGTGCCTCCAGCAGTCCCCGCGCATACCAGGATTCTGTCTATCCGTTCTCCAAAAATCTCTCTGAGCTTATTGAATACTTCTTGGCTCTTCTCTTCAACAGCTTGCTTCCCCCGCTCTTGATCCTTGCCTGCACCTTGATCCGTGAAGGTATCTATATGGAGTTTGTGGTTGTCAGGAAGCTCTAGCAGGGCTAGATCAGCCTTCGCTGTATTAACTGCGACAGTCTTGTGGTAGCCAAGGTCGTAGAACGCTTTAGCTATCCTTCCTCCGCCTTGACCCGTCCCTATAATCCCATAGACCATCGCGCCACTGGCAGCGTCAATAACCTCATCTTTCACTGCGTCAAGATCAGGTTCAAAATCTTCAATATCCAAATCAGGTATGTTTAAATTCATGAGTTCGCTCCTTTTAATGTATTTACCATCCTCCGTCCATGGCATCGCATATATTCCTTAGATTTCTCCAGTGGAACCGAATCCACCGTCATCCCGCTCTGTGCTGCTCAAATTATCTACTTCCACTACATCTAAAACATGCGTTTTTCTAATTAACAACTGCCCTACTCTGACACCTGGGTGAATAGAATGTCTCCCAGCACTTATATTAGCATACGAAAAAATTAACTCGCCACGGTAGTCACAATCTATAATACCCACTCCGTTAGCCAAATGGAGACCACGCTTTCCCCAGGAACTTCTTGTGTATAACTCAGCATGATACCCTTCTGGAAGCTCTATGGAAATTCCCGTCCTTACCAGAGTTACCTCCCCTGGAGGAAAGAAAGTCTCTTCCACCGTGCATATATCATACCCTACCGCTCCCGAAGTCTGCCTTTCAGGTAATCTTGCTAAAGAATGAAGTTTCTTGATTTTGATTTCTGGCCTTGAGTGACTCATTTAAATCTCTTCTCGTTATAGCTGTTGCGTAAGATATTTTACAGAGGTCCCAAAAAAGGGACCCGATGAAAACGGCACAAAGGAGAACCCAATCATACCATAGCACCGGCAAAAAATTCTTATAGCAGTATAAAATGTAAATTAAAAATATTGTGAACATCGTCAGATCTTGGTCTCCTCGTATTCCTTACTCTTGGTTTTATTGAAGTTATGCATCCTATACCTGTAAAAAGGAATCCTCAGATGATGTATATTATAGTATTCCCCTAGTCTTTTTCGCAATTCTTTTTCCTCTTTATGCCTCATCTTAGGGTTGTATCCTCCTGACTCTAAAAGTAGGTCTCTACGATACATTATGCCACAGGAGATATCATCCTTTTCTGCGTATTTCCTCTCGATGACATTCTCATATTCGTCCACCATAAAATAATCACACGAGACACAAAAAGCATCGTGATTTGCTTCCAGGTATGTCTTCATGAAATAGCACATATCGCTGGATATGAAATCATCCGCATCGACTCTGATCACAAACTGGGATTTGGCTGCTCTTATTCCTCTATTAGCAGACATTGCTACCCCTAGATTTCTCCCGTTGCGAATAAATTTAACATCCTGCTTAAACGGGTCTAAAATCTCCGCAGACTCATCGGAACTGTTATCATCCACGACGATGACTTCCACGCAAACGTTTTTTTGTGCCAAGCAGCTTCTTATACACCTCGCCACAAACTTTCCGTAGTTATAATTCGTTACTATGATCGATACTTCAGGGCTACGCATAGACATCCTCATACCATAAAGAGAACATGATTATTGCAAATTTAAGATAATTATCTTTCACGCCAGAAAAGTTGAAATCCTTAACAAATATGTTGTCCTCAAATACCTTAAAGGACTTTATTCGGGAGAAGAGCTTATCAACCCAACCTCCCATATTGAGCATGAAACCAATTTTAGGTCGCTTTACGAAATCTCCTGGGAAATACTTAGATAGGATATTCTTCAGCGCAGCCTTTCTTGGCTTCCCGTATAAAATATCATAGTTTAAATTGTTGGAAAGCTCAACGATTCTATGATCTAAAAATGGAACTCTTACCTCTAGAGAGTTTGCCATACTGGTCCTATCAACCTTCTGAAGAATGTCTCCCTCCAGAAAAACATGTATATCTAAAAGCCTCATAAACTCGATGTCGGAATCCACAGAATAAGGAAGCAAGGAGTTGAGATATAAAATATTATTGCAGACATAACCCTTGTTTAAAAAACTTAAATCATCATTCCTAAAAAACTTGAACTCATTTTTATCTTCTATACGGCTATACTTATCATACCCACAAAATAACTCGTCTGCACCATCTCCCCCCAACGCAACTGTGACATTTTCAGAAATCTTTTTAGAGATGAGATAGGTAGGTATGATTGAGGAATCTGCGAACGGTTGCCCAAAGTTAGCACTGATCTTTCTTAGGAAATTTAAAGTTATATCTCCATAGTTTACTTCCAGGTTAGTATGATCCGTTTCACACGCGGACGCTACGTAAGCGGCGTATGAACTCTCATCCAACTCCTCATCATTTATCTGTGCTGTAAAAGTTGAAACACCTTCATCCAAGTCTGACATACACTTCACGATCAACGATGAATCTACCCCTCCTGAAAGGTACGCCCCATACGGCACATCACTGCGAGTTCGCAATCTTACAGAATGGCTTAATAGGTTTTCCAAGTCATCGAGGCTTTGTTTATTTTTTGTAGGGCGAGGCAAGCTCCAATACTCTTTATCACAAAAACTATCAGAGCTTATATCATACTCCACATAGTGCCCTGGTCTCAGGCTCCGTATTTCTTTCCATATGGTCAGAGGAGACGGGATGTAATACAAACTGAAAAATATAGAAACAGCCAACTTGTCAATCGACAATTTTTCTAAACCCACCAAATTTTTAATAGGCTCTATCTCAGAACAAAACACTAACTCACCATCTCTGTGGAAATAGTGCATAGGCTTTATACCAATGCGGTCTCGGACGAGAAATAGTTTGCCCTTCCTCTTATCATATAAGGCAAAAGAGAACATCCCATTTATATCTTTTAAAGTTTTCTCTATCCCGTGCTTTCGATAGTACTGTAATAGCACCTCGGTATCAGACTTCTCTTGGTTACATCTTAGCTCTAAGTAATTATAAATTTCCCCATTGAATACTAAAACGACTTCCTCAGATACCCTGGGCTGTGAGCCATTTTCTGGATCTATGACCTCCAACCTAGTGTGTCCCATGGAGATATTTTCGTCGCAGAACAAGCCTCGGGAATCTGGCCCTCTGTGGTGGATATCATTTAATGTGGTCCTACTGACCTTTGGACCTGTAGATCCTATCAATCCACACATTTTATAACTTTGTGTTTAAACTCAGGGTAATAGAAATCCCTAACAACAGTCTTTCCCTCTAAAACTGATTCTATAACCTCGGCCCTGTTCAGGTTGTATTTTCTCCTACGTTTGGACCCTATTCCCCAATCTTTTGACGCAGTTAGAGAGCTTTTATGAAAGCGACGATTATACAGGAACTGTTGTAGGTTGTAGACATTCGCAATCGCTAAAGACCGTATAAAAATATCAGTATCTCCGCCTACTCTAGCATGCCCGTCCCACCCACCTAAGTCTTCTAACAAAAACCTATTAAACATAACAGAACCGTTCATACAAAATTTAAAATTGACGTAGTTTTCATATGTCCCGCTGGGAGACAGAGCCCCCTTTAGCTCTCCCAAGGACTCCTTCGTAATCATATTTGGGTATATATTCTTCCTTTCATTTTCCCCCAACCCTAACTCCTCAACTAACGATATGGTATGCGGCATGGACCCATTTTCCCAAAATTCGGTGACACAGGTCCCCAAGCACTGAATACCCCAACTCTTCATAAAATTAATCTGCGACTCAAATCTGTCTTTTTCGCTAGTGTCATCTGCATCATGTAAGGCAATATACTGAGACTTGCAAAAATTCTTAAATACAAAATTTTTCGCAGCGTATGTTCCAACGTTATCCTCGGAGGAGATGAGGGTTATCCTATCGTCGTTAAACTCTCGCAACAACTCCACCGTCCCATCCTTGCTGTTATCGTCAAAAACGTACAAATTAAAATCACTAAACGTTTGACCCAAAATAGAATCAACACAATCTTTTATCGTATCTTCTGAGTTGTAAGTGCATAAAATTACGTCAAGCATGATATTAACTCAATCTCCTTATCTCGTTCTTGTTTGTTATCAAGGTATCCCGATAACACATCTGGTAGCATCTTTTCAACCTTCGTTTTTATTTCAAGGCTCATGTCTTTCGATTGATATAACTTCCCTCTCCTAGCGAGCTTGGCAGGGGCCACTCCCTCCATTATTTCAGGGGCTTTCCGCGCCAAAGATTCAATCGCTTCCTTACAGGTCTTTAAGAATACATCATCCAAACTGTCTGCTCTAGATAGCTTTGGCCTTTCCTGAAAAATAACGTCACCAGCATCGATAGAGTCATCAACAAAATGTAGAGTAAATCCAACCGCTTCAGGCTTACGGTCATGCATCGCCCAAAAGCTACTATCAACCCCTCTGTAATTCTGAACCAACCCTGTGTGTATATTCACGCAGCCTAATTTAGGAATTTTATAGATGTTCCCTTTCAAGAGATTACATCCAAATGTAAAAATAATGTCTGGGTCCACATCCTTAATAAGATTAACCACGTCCTCAGTATTCACAGCCCCTTCCTCGGAAATAACCAGTCTTACGTCAAGCCTCTCAGACATAGTTTCCACAAAAAATTGATGTCTTGGGGCAGAGGACGTTATCAGAACAACAGATTTATCTTTCACGATATAATAATAGGACTACAAGATAGTCTGGTAAAAGCTTCCCCTCTTTTTCCCTTCCCTATCATCGATCCCCTCACCTTGGAAAGGCCATCTATGTGATCATGCATACTAGATAACAATTTATGCTGAGAAATATACTTTCGATACGCTTCTTTCTTGAACTTAAAAGTTTCTGTTACGTCCACAACAAAATCTACTTCAGGTAAAAGGTCAGAGACTTCAAAAGCCCAAATATCACTCACTCTCCACTGAGAGCCTAGCTCTGGATGAAGATCTTCTTGAGCTTTCCAGCAAGCTTCTTTAACAATATTAAATGCACTCTTATGATCTCTATGCTTATCAATATCACAATGAGTAAGAACTAGGTCTGGTTGAAACCCTCTAATGATCTTAATCACTCTATGTAACATTAACTGATCGTTTCGCAGGCACTGGGTCGAACTATCTAAAAAAGTTTCTACGTCATTAACCCCTAAAAGTTTGGTTGCAAGATGAGCCTCTTTCATGCGAAGGAATGGGTTATGAGCCCCCTTAGTTATCTCCCTCGGAGGCTGGTTTTTTATAGGATTCGGAGATCCATTAGTCATAAAGACTACTTTTACCTTTGACCCCTGTAAAGACCACTTCTTTAATGTAGCCCCACAACCAATGGTCTCATCATCTTGGTGAGCCGCAAAAACTAAAACTTTTCTAGGTGTCTCTATCATCACAAAACTCTCTAAGCTCTTTTAACTGTTCGAGATTCATAGAACATGCATGAGCACTCTCTGTGGGGCTTTGTAACTTATGGTCAAGAGTGAAATGCTTCTCGATAGTCGTAGCTCCTCTCTTGATCGCCTCCTTAGCTGATTCAATGCCTATAGAATGATCACTATACCCTGTGATAGGATCAGAAAACTTCCACGGCATATTTTCCATGGCTACTTTGTGAGAGTGTGGGTAGAAAGGCAGACAGTGCATGTAAATAACGTTGTCCTGGGTGTAGGGCAATGGGTCTTGGCGACTCCACTTTCCCAAAGAGCAATAGGTCTTAACCCTACTCTCTACCATCTTATCACATAAAGGTTTATCCCACTCTAACATTGAGCTTGCAATCTTATTCACCTCTAGATCGACATCTATTGTCCAGCCAAACCTCTCTTCGTCGAAGGGTGAGGCAAAGAGAACAATTCCTTTTTTGTAAGCGTAGCTCATCAACTCTATAAGCTGGTCCTTGCTCATGGAGAGATACTCCCATTTCCCACGATCATCCCCAGGGAGCTTCCAGGTATCCCAGAGCTGAACCTTCACAGCGTCAGCACCTCCCTCTTTAGACTGGTCAATCATGGTTTTGGCTTTCTCCATTGAACCGCCCCACTGACCGCACAACTCACTTATAATATAAATATTTTTCATGTTACTTTGGCCTATATTCGCACCGCAGTCTATAAAGTATACCTTCTTCACAACTTACTATATCTGCTCTGTTCTATAGAATCTATATCTTCCTGAGTATGTACATCTTTTATGTCACAAATGTATGCGCC
>Ga0209128_1001151_pt1 | contig 18438 bp, 14 predicted proteins | sample ETNvirnome_6_100_FD_184072 | JGI IMG/M metagenome (GOLD analysis project Ga0209128, IMG submission 184072) | Marine viral communities from the Pacific Ocean - ETNP_6_100 (SPAdes) (version 2) | ecosystem: Environmental > Aquatic > Marine > Oceanic | place: Pacific Ocean | collected 2013-06-19 | reverse complement strand
GCAATCGCCAGTTGCACATCGGTGGTGGCAACTCGACGTTGAATACCTTTAAAGACATCATCTTTTGGACATCGGCAGATGGCGTAACGACTACCGGCACCGAAGCCATGCGGATCGACTCGTCGCAAACTGTATCAGTGGGCCTTGAAGCATCTCACGCGGGAACGCATCATCCACTGAACGTCGGGTCCACCGGCGGGTCGAACATCCGTATAATCGGACGAGATAATGGATCTACCGACGAAGCCTCAATCCTATTTCAGCATTACGATGGCTCAACTCAAGCGGGCAAAATTGACACCGCCAGTTCTATACTGACTCTATCTGGCGGAACATCGAATGTCGGCTTGAGCTGTATGGATGCTGGCCTTATTGGCATCAACGACACCGCCAACGCCAACATGACCATCGGCTTGACGATTGATCAGGATGCGAATGATAATGAGGCGTTTGCTCTGCAGTCCTCTGATGACATCACTCACGGCATGACAAACAATGCGGAAACAGACACTTATTTCTATATCGAAAAAACGGACGGTGACCTGGGTGGTGCTCATATAGTCGGGTTTGGAGAAGAAAACATTGCCGTGGGTTTGCGGATAGACGGCGTGACAGCCTCGGAAGACACCACCGACACCACAGGGTCTGTGGGTAAGATTCAGATGCGAGCGGGACAAAAGAGTGGTTTGGGGTGGGGAGCCCTTGGCACTACGGGAAACATAATTTCCTTCGGAAACAGTACCACGGCTTGCGTTGTCATCAAGGGGGACGGCACGGTTCACGCATCCGACACATCGTGGGCGACAGCTTTGGATGATATGCCGGATGCGCTTGCCGCAAGGGCCTATGCGACCGAAATGGCCCATCGGCAGGGCGAGGGGTTGTTCGGTGGTATGAACGTCCACGCACCTGAGTTGGTTCAACGGATGGAGGACGCCGGAATTGTTACCCATGCTGAACTTAAGGGCGAAGGAACCATTCCCGGCCATCGCTTCCTCAACGTCCAGAAGGGCATCAAGTTCGCTTGGGATATGAGCTTCCAGCAGATGGACTACCTTGGCGAATTGCTTAAGGTTTTGACGCCTGAACAACGCGCCGCCCTACCCGAACAGATGCAGTCACACTTCGCCATGCTGGAACAGCACAAGGCGACCGAAATCAAACAGTTGGAGAACTGAAATGGCTATTCGATTTACGTGTCCCGTGATGCGGGGCGAACTGTCGGCCACCAATGCCTATGTGCGGCTGGGGTCAATATCAATCAAGAAGAACCGCGGGAGTGATCCAGAAACATGGTATCTCACGGCAGATATCCAAGTCTTTGCGGACGTGCCGGAAGAGGGTGACAATGCCCTCCAGAGCATCCATGTGGACCGCTTCAAGATGACCGACATTGATCCCGCTGCGACAACCGTGGCGACCGTGTACGGCGGTTTGAAGGCATGGCTGGTGACAAATACAGCTGTGACTGCCGTGACGCAGTTATCCGATATCACTGACGCATAAGGTTGGAACTCATAAAGGAGAAACGCATGACTGACATCAATATGGAGGGACGTATGAGCCAAGAAGAGATCCAAGGGCAGATCGACGCGCTCACTCAGCAGATTACGCAGAGAGCGAACCTTCTGGCATCTCAGGACCCATTCATTGCTCGGTTGACGGGCCAGATTGAGGTCTACCGGACTCTCATTGAGAGTGAAGTAGTGGAAGGTGAGTTGATAAGTTCCAACGGGGAAGGGGAATAGTCATGCCTAAAGTCGGCGGGAAACATTTCGCGTATACAAAAGCGGGCAAGGCTGCTGCAAAGAAAGAAGCCAAGAATACGGGCCGCAGAATGACTAACACACGTAAGCCGAAGAAATAATCATAGGAGCGTTAGTTATGGGAGGTTTAGTAAAGCAGTTGGGGGGATTCGCGCAGGAGAGGGTAGGCTCACTGATCTCGAAGAAAGTAGGCGCGGGCATGGCAGGCGTAGTTTTGTCTGCGGGCGGTCAGGAGACTGCCGGATATATGGCCCTTGGGTACGCCGCGATTCAGGCTGTTTATGACAGTTGGAAGTATTACGTGGACGCGAAGTGGGGCACTGGAGAATAATGAGTGTCGGAGAGCAGGAACCGGGATTGTCTGCGGCCAGAACAAGGCCAAATCGGTGCACTATGTAGTTGTTGCGGTAAGGTAAGTTTCGTCGTCGCACTGAAAAACGCCTGACGGCGAAACGAAGGAAATAAACCAATGCCGCCGCACTATCCAGACTCAAAAAATATCGCCTCGTTCGGTGACTTGCGTAAATATTACGACGCAATAAAAAAGGAACTCGATCAGACCCAGCAAGAGGTAAAAAACGAGCGTTACGGAATTCGACAAGCGGTTAAGGGCGAACGTGCAACCGCCGCAGAGTTAAAGAAATCCAAAGGCACAACAGCCAACCTTAAAAAACAAGTCACGGCTCAAGAGAGGGCAAAAGAAGACAGCAATCGTGCAGCGGCGTGGAGCGCAAGTGCGGCCACAGCAGTGACGATATTTTACCAGATTTGCCGCTCAACCGGCCAATGGCCGGGAGGCTACCGGTGGGAAGACGTGTGGACGCACGAAGCCACTACGGCTGCATTGGTAGCATTCATCACATGGGTATTATCACAGGCATACGCGGCAACGCAGGATTGAGCCTTTTTTTGTTACCTTATAAAGAGAAGTAGGCACTTCTTGCTGGCAAGAGGCAGATAATGGCACAGACAGCGAATAAAGTAGGCGGCAACAATAGGGCACGCGCCAACAAATCCGTGGCGTCTCTATTTCCTACTCATAATCAGCAGGCTTCTCGTCTGGACACAGACGCTAATCGCAAGCGTCGTGAGAAGGAGCGTCGTGAGAAGGAACGTCTTGAGGCTGCTGAGCGTGATCGCTTACGCAAAGAGGCTCAGGAGAGAGATCGCAGGATTGCTGAAGATACAAAACGCAGAGAGGCTCAAGAAAGAGATCGCAGGGCTGCTGCTGGGTCCGCTGACAAAGCACGCAGAGACGCTGAGGAAAGAGATCGCAAGGCTGCTGAAGACAAAGCCCGTAGAGATACTCAGGAGAGAGATCGTAGGGCTGCTGAAGAGGAGCAACGCAGGGCTGCCACTAAGCGTGACCGTAAGATTGCCGCTGACCGTAGAGCAGCAGATAAAGCTGCCGCTGGCCTTAAGGCAGCAGACGAGCCTCTGTTTTTCGGTGATAAAGAGGCAGCAGACAAAGCTGCCGCTATGGAGAATAATCAGGCTACTCGGGGTTCCAAGCCTCCCCCGCGTCGTCTCGGCAAAGTGGTCAATCCTGATCGCGGCGGCGGCGGCGGGGCAATGTACGACCCTCGAAACGACGAGTTTAACGATAATTCTACAGATGATGTTGTAAACGCTGACGATGATGCTGTAAACGCTGACGATGATGCACCTGATTATACAGCTGGCGCGGCCCGTTTCCGCGAGAAGTTTGGACGGGAGCCGGTAGGGCACGATGAATTAGTTCAGTTCATGAATGAAGAGGACCCTGACGAGCCCGATTTCCTCAATAAGAGTGATGAAGAATTGAATGCGGAGTCAGTTGAGGCGTTAGAAGATTCTGAGCGTGAGAAGGCTGAGAGTCGTGATCGTAAAATTGCCGCTGATAAAGATCGTGATGATGCTTTAGAGCGAGATAGAGCAGCAACCCAATCTCGTCAAGAATCCGAAGATGCTTTCTATGATGAGCACGGATATGAGCCTAGTAGTAAAGAGTTGGATTCGTGGATAGATGATCCGGCAAACTTTGAGGTTAATAAGCTTGCACAATCCGCCACTCAGACGTCAGTTGCTGCGTTAGAAGATTCTGAGCGTGAGAAGGCTGAGAGTCGTGATCGTAAAATTGCCGCTGATAAAGATCGTGATGATGCTTTAGAGCGAGACAGAGCGGCAACTCAAGCTCGTCAAGAATCCAAAGATGCTTTCTATGACGAGCATGGGTATGATCCTACTGATGAAGAATTGGATTCGTGGATAGATGATCCAATGCAGTTTAAGGTTGATAAGGATGAGCAAAAACGCGTTCAAACATCGGTTGCTCGGTTAGACGATTCTCAGCGCGAGAAGGCTGAACGTCGTGATCGTAAAATTGCCGTTGTCGAACGTGCTTCAAACCTCGAAGAGTTAACTCCTGAGGAAGAAGCACTTCTAACCCCAGAACAGCTTGAGGAATATCAAACTGGGCGTGACCGTAGGCGTGCCGAATCGGATGCCAAAGCGACTGCCTCTGATGCTGACCGTACGACCGCTATGGATCGTGATGCAGCAATTGAAGCTCGTCAAAAAGCCGAAGATAAGTTTTATGATGAGCATGGATATGAGCCTACTGATGAAGAATTGGATTCGTGGATAGATGACCCAATGCAGTTTGAAGTTGATAAGGCTGAGCAAGAGGCTACTAAGAGATCAGTTGCTCGGTTAGAAGATTCTCAGCGTAGTTCGGCAGCCGAACGTGATGCTAAAGTTGCCGTTCGTAGCAAGATACGAGGCGGTTTAGAGTTAACTCCTGAGGAAGAAGCACTTCTAACTCCAGAAGAACTTGAAGAGTATCGCACTGAACGTGACCGCAGGGCTGCCGAATCGGCTGCCACAGCGACTGCCGCTGATGCTGACCGTACGACTGCTATGGATCGTGATGCAGCAATTGAAGCTCGTCAAAAAGCCGAAGATGATTTCTATAATAAGTATGGATATGAGCCTAGCGATGAAGAGTTGGATTCATGGATAGATGATCCAATGCAGTTCGAGGTTGATAAGGCTGAGCAAGATCGTGCTCGAGCATCGGCTGCTGAATTAGAAGGTTCTGCTGAGGAGAGGCGTATAAGGCGTGAAGCTCACAGAGCCGCTGTTACAAGGATGCGAGACGGTGAACCGTTAACTTCTGAGGAAGAAAATCTTTTAACCAATGAAGAACTTGAGGAATATCGCCAGTTAAGAGCAGATAGCACTGCCAAGCCTGTTGCTGGAGGCGCCGAAGCCTATGCTGCCATTCTCAAAAAGATGCGAGAGGGTGGAGAATTAACGCCTGAGGAGATTGGGCTTTTAAACCCAGAAGATCGTGAGGAATACCGTCTTTCACTGGTAGATTCTGATGAAGAACTTCGTAAGGCTAATGAAGAACGTCGTAAGGCTGATGAAGAGCGTCTGAGAATCTTGGAGGAAGAAGCTGCGGAAGCTAGGGCAGAAGCTGAAAGACTCAGGAAGGAAGCTGACGAGTTAGCCAATAAAGCTGCAAATGATCAACTTTTCGAATTATCTGATATCGACGGCGACTCTGAAGATGAAATAAAGAGAGCCGAAGAAGCAGCAGCAGCAGCCGAAGCCGAAGCAGCAGCCGAAGCTGAGCGTATCGAAGCTGAGCGTATCGAAGCTGACCGTTTAGCTAATGAAGCTGCAAATCAGCAAATTTTCGAATTATCTGATCTCGAAGATATTGAAGATGAAGATGTCATCGTCTCTCAGACAGACGAAGAAGACTTGGGCATCGACGGCTCCGAAGCAGAGGTGCTTAATGCCGAACTGTTGGCAGCAATTGAATCTGGCGACGTTAATGCAATCTACGATGCGTTTTCGAAGCTCAGCGAAAACCTGTTGCAAGGCGATGTTTTGGAGGTTCAGGCAGTTATCGAAGAACTGGCAGCCTCGCTGGGTCAGCCAGCAGTCTCAGATGGGGCCGCAAGCGTTTCAGACCTGAACCCTAAAGAGCGCGAGGAGCTTGAGAGTACCATCACGACAACGATGAACACCATCATGTCGGAATTGGGTTATGATTCCGAATCTATTGATGCTGATCGTCAGGCTCATCGTGATCGGGTAGATCAGGATATCCAGCAGGCTATGGAGGAACTGGAGCGGCGGAATCTGCTGACACCGGGAGCCGTGGGCGAATATGAACGTGCTGTTATTGAGCTTCAGAAGCAGAAGCTGACGTCCTACAACTCGTTTGAATTAGACCTTCATGAAAGGACTTTGGCCCATAGGGAGCGAGCGGCTGAAATCCTTACGGGGGCTGTCAACACGGTAGGCGGACTGAACATTGAGGGCAGTAAGCTGAACGAGACAGTGCGCCAGTTCGATGAAGAGATAACTCAGCGCATTGATGAGTTCGCCAAGAGTTATAAGCTGGATGCAATCCAATCCGCAGCCTTGAAGGATCAGATTTATGCATCGATTATGAATGAGCAGCGCGTAACGTCTGCCAGTATTGCTGAGATTTGGTCTGGTATTACTGGTACCACAGGCGTAGAAGGCGGCAGCTTAATCGCTGCGGATCTGGGGATTGTTACTGATATGCGGGAACTCGGCGGCATGGAAGACGCCGAGTTGCTCAGTTCTCATGAGGCGAGGTCGGTGAGAATCTCTTTTGAAGCGATGATCAATCGTCCTATGTCAGATGCGGAAGTCATCGAACTATTGCGAGGTGGGTCAATTGATGTCGAGTCAATGCCTACTATGGACGCCCGTAAGTTAGCGGCTGACATCACTGCCACCAGTATGGAACGCCTTAACAAATATTCAGCTATTGCTGCTGACAATGGAATCGAGAAAAATAAGTTTGACCAAGCGAAGAAGGAGTCCGATAGACAGTGGTCGTCCCTTACGCTGGATGTAGCTGCCGAAGAGGAGACTCTGGATTCCGATGAGTTCCGTTTGGCTCGTTACGTATACGATAAACAGTTGAGAGCCACTCAAGGCGACATAGACGCCTCTATTCTGGCTGTTGAAAACTCATATCCTGAAATGGATATGGCTGCGTTTCAACGAGCTAATGATCGGTTCGACCAGATGTTTGGTAATGCACAACGACAGACGGCTCTGAGTTTGAATATTAGTGAGGACCAGTGGTTAAGCGCTTCAGAAGCGGCTGATGATTATGAGTATCGCACAGATGCTCTATTCAGTTCGATTTTTGCCGAAAGAAGTTCAGAGCAGACGGAAATTTGGTTTCGTCAATTTCCGGGAGTGTATGAGAGTACGTCCTCTTTGTTTGAAGACTTTACAATAGAGAATATCCCCACTGAAATTGATCGCATTATGACAGAGAGTCCTGAGGCGGTTGCAAAACTGCAAGAGGATCTTGAATCACAATTTGGATCAATTCTTACAGAGAATCAGACGCGAAGTTTCTTGTTGAATTTCGGTCAGAAATGGGCAGTTGCAGAAAGCAAGGGAGAAGACCCTGCGAATAATCCTTTCGACCTTAAGTTTACAGAGACAAGGCCTGATTGGTTTACAAAACTTGATGGTCAGGAATTGGAAGTGTTAATGGCGGCTTTGGCTCGTACTGGTATTTCGGCGCAGGCTCCTGAGCAAAGCACATCAGATGCCATATTCGGCGCAGCAGGTCAATTTGCCATGATGGCAGCTAGCTTCCTTTAAGGGATAAGAGAAATGGCTTGGACTGATAAATTAGCAGCATTTACTCAGGGCGCGGCGAGCATGGCTCCCACTGCGATGCGCTTGAGAGGCCAGAGACATCAGGAGCAGAGGCAGATAGAGCAGGATGAGCTAACGCAGACACGTTATGAGGATGCTCAGCAACGTCATGAGGATGTTAAACATTCATCTCTTGTGGATGATCTGTTTAGAACGGCTGAGGAATCGCTGAGTCTCGAAACCGTTAAACAGGTTGAGAATCTTGATCCAGCACGAGGTGCTGCTCTTAGGCGGACGGTTATGCAAGCCAGAGCAGGAAAACGTAAGGGCCTGACAACTCAGATTTCGGATGCTGCTTCATTAGGGCGAACGATGTTAACGCGCACAGGGGGGGTTGAAACTGATTTATCCAAACCCGGAGCGTGGACGGCAAACATGCAGGACTTTGATCGTGCGATTACGTCGTATCGGTCGGCGATCTCAGCTTATGATCAGTCTGTCTTATTCGCAGAAGATACTGAGGACAATAGAGCGCTGCGACAGGGTGTTGACAAGCTCAAAGAAAGTCTTAAACAGCTTGAACAGAGGCGCACTCGCGTAGGAACACAGAGGCGCACCTCTCTGGCATTAGAGAATTCGTATAGGAATGCTCTTGCCGCTAGAAACTTTACTTCTATGCAAGAGATTTTGAATCAGCGTCTTGAGCGTGGTGGTATTTCTCAGGTGGAGCATGGCTTTCAGTCCACAGCCGCAAGACGGATGAAGACTCGTGAATCATGGGAAGCCAGAATAAAGGCTGGTGATTATGACGGTGCGGCAGCGTTGTATTCCCCAAGGGCTGGATATAATGATGTAGAATCAAATCCCCACTTGCTCGATTTAACTGAGACAATGAGGGCAGCGGCTGAGGAGGAGGACACCTTAAAGTTGGCTCATACGATGGCTTTAGCTGGTCAGTTCGATGCAGCCTATAAACTGGTTCACCAACCTCGCCCGGACGGATCTGAGGACCCTGATCTGGTGAACAAAAGAAGGGAAATAGTGGTCCTTGAGCAGGCCCATGTCGATAACAAGCAGCAAATGTTCCAAAGTCTTTTGATGTCGACGATGAGTGATATTCGTCAAGAGCAGGGCATATATGCTAATATGGGGATGGGGGATTACTTTGCGAAAGACGGGAAGGAAAAGACTGAAATACCGTCTGGGTTAACTGGGAGAGTTGAGAATGAGGCGGGTATCAAACAACAGGCTCTAAATCGCTTGTATAACGCAGGATTTCAACAGGAGACAGATCGCTATATCATGGCTCACGATCTGGCGGCAGGATTTAGTGTTCCTCAGGCGATGTTAAATCGCATCGTAAAGTCCATTAATTCAATGGGTGGTCCTGTAAATGAGGACGGCAGTGCAAATGAGTCATTCGATAATAATATCATTGCCAACATGATCGACTCCAAAGCATTAACTCAAGACGAGCGCGAACAACTGGCCAATGATATGTCTGATTGGATCGTATCTAGTTATCCCGGCAGTGAGATAGCCGCTCAAGCTGCTCAGTCTGTGCTGAATGCAGCAGTTGAGAGAGACGCAGACGGTGTTCCGGGTGTCGACTTTCCGACAATACGTCAGAAAGAGAATGCTGAAACAGTGCTAGGCCAAGCGTTGGGCATGGTTGATAAAATGCTTCAGGACGGACTCAATGAAGAAGAGATTAATGCACGTCTTACTGGCGACGGCGAAACACATCTAGGTATCATCGGCGGCCTGCAAAGGCATATCGATGAAGGGATATTGTTTTATGATCAAGATGACATCATCCAACTGGCTATCGAGGATAAGATCGCAGGAGCCTTAGAGAAGCGCGCACAGTCAGCGGAAGAGGTTCGTCTCAGTGCGGCTGAAAGGAGTGCGATTCGACATAGGAAAGCCATGGCTCAACAGCCGGATATGCCGAGCGACCAAAGAGATCCACGAATCGTTTCGGATACGAGAGGTTTTGATGTTGATATGGAGCCCATTTCTGACGAAGGTTGGATCGAAGTTTTCGGCACTGAAATGCCCCCCGGCGAGACTGGCAAACGCTGGAAGGTTCCCAAAACTCTGCGTCCCGCTCCTTTAAGAAGGTAAGAGGTAAACAGCGTGCCGATTGTCAGCTTACAGGATCAAATAGACAAAACTGGTGAGGCTCCGCCCATTGGTGGTATTCCATCGTTGCAGCAGCAGATGGATAAGGCGAATGCCGATCTCAGCCTAACGTTTCTGGATACCTTTCAGCAGCGTCCTCGAGTGCCTTCTCGGTATGTTCCGGGAGCCACAACGCTGGCTCGTCGTCCTCGTCAGGATACCGCAGAGCGGGCGGCTGTGTCTGAGTTCCAGAATACCGCAGGCTTCCTTCACAGCATTGGAGCAGGCGGCGAGCTACAGGAAGCCCTTGAAGATGAGAAGCCGTCTACGATGGCCACTCTCACCACTGGCGTCTTCGACTTCATTCAGGCGGGTAATTTTGCCTCAACTGGCTTGGCGGATGAATTACTTCGTACTGGCTCTTTGGCTGCTGCCTTTACGCAGGGTGCCATTGAGTTCGGTGACGCTTTCTTTGGTATTGAGAACGAAAAAGCCCGTAAGATGGTTTACGGCGACGTCTTAAAGAAACACACAGATATTGATCCTACCACAGCGGCTACGCTCGGCTTTGTGATGGATATCCTACTCGATCCGCTTACGTGGACCGGATTCGGATTAGGCAAAGGGTTGCGCGTCCTGCGCGGGGTTGATGATATCCCTTTGCTTGGGACTTCATTTGAGGCGGGGCGTGTAGCGGAGTCTGCGATCAGGCGCACAAGGCCAGCACTGGCGTTCCGTGAGAAGTTTGTGCCGAAAAGTCTTCTACATGGCCTGTCGAAGGGTGAGGGCGCACAGGAACTGGCTGATGTAATGAACCGCTTGAATCCTGAAGGGTATGATGATACGGGGAGGTTACTTACGGCTACCGAAGTGGCGGAAGGCGGTGAGAAGTATCTGGCCGAACTTATTGAGAAGCAGTCGACTCAAGAAGAGAAATTCCGTCATTTGCGTGAGATGGTAATCGATCTATCTGCCAATATGTCTCGTGATGAGCGAGCCATGATGGGCTCGTATCTGGATCAACCTAAAGTGTTGGAGACGTTCCTGTCTCAGTCTAACATGAGTGAGGAAGCAAAGGTTTTCTTCCGCGAGGCTCAAACAAAATGGAAGGACGTCTTCGATGAATGGTTTACAAGGGAGCAAGAATTAGGGATTCTTTCTCCCACTTCATATCGCTCTAATTATGCATTTGGCACCAAGCCTTTTACGGCGTTGGGGCGTTCTATTTTTGAAACCTTCGCCAGACTCCGATTCGGAGATGCAAGAGCAGCCCGAATTGCAGATGAAGCCGAGCCTGCTGCAAGAATAGTCACCGACACCGGTAAGGCTGCGTTCGCTCAGCGACGTCGTTATCCCACCAACGAATCACGAGCCTTAGACTTATTCCCCACAGAGTTTGATATCGGAATGTTGGGGGCTCGGCGTGGTATGGAGTCTATCCGTAAGACGACGACGGTCAAATTTATGGATACCATCTTGAACGATAAGAGAATCGCCGTTCAGATTGAAGATTCCATCGCTAAGAATGTTCATGACCCGTTGCACGATGAGTTGAAACAGGCTGGTCTGGAGCTTTTCAAGGGACCGAATGGTATCCCCGGCAAAGAGGGTGTGTATTACGCCATTCCTAGAGCCATGAAGGAGCATCTGGACGACGCTAATAAGTTGTTCACTCCAACGACAGACATGCAGCGGTTTATGAGTGGGTTCCGAGAGGTGCAGGGGCTATGGAAAGCCTATGCCCTGATGTCTCCCGGTTACCATCTACGAAATGTGTATTCCAACGTGTTCAATAACTGGCTGGCTGGAGTTAATAACCCCAATAAATACGTTGAGGCGATGGTATTGCAGGTTGGGGACACAGCCAAGTTGCCGCGTCCTGTTAGGGCGATGGCGGAGCATATCCTTGGGGGCCGCAAGACCATCGACGATATGAAGTTCACCATGTCAATCGACAATCGGAAGGTCACCCTGACGGGAACGCAGGTATTAGAGGAGGCGAAAAAGAGAGGGGTAGACGCGGGCGGTCTAATCGGCGCGGACACGGCTCAGTCGATTGAGTACCAAATCATGACAGGGGCCACCGATATCAAGAAAGCCTCTAAGGACATCGTTATCAATGGTCTATCCCATTGGGGTGATCGCGCTGAGCGTATTGACAGCATTGCCAATTTGATCGCTAAGGGTGGAGCCTTAGGTGCAGTGAGTACTGTTGAGAAGGCAAAGCCTCTTGCCGAGTTGTATGATGGGGTTGCCAGAGCGTGGGCATATAGAAACGGCTCCACTCCTGAGGAATTCTATGAAAGGTATCTCAGTGAGTTTCAGCCGGGATTGCCTCATAACGTCAATATGAGAAATCCAGAATCAACTACGCTGTTTCAGACAAGATCTGTTATGCCTCGGGGCCAGTCTCCTAGGGCCAAGGCTGCCAGAGAAGAAGTTCAGGCCGCTAAAGATGAGGTGGATAGAGCGCAGCGTCTTGTTGATGATATTGATATCGATGACTCGCCAAGATTGGAGAAACAACAAGATTTGGAGAAAAAGAAGGATGTTCTGGCAGAAGCACAGGACATATATGACTCCATTCTTAACGATGAAACAAATATTCTGTATCAAGGTGCCGGTGGTGAAGTCCCTGTGTTTTATTCAGCCCTTCGCCATCATCTCTTGGGGGATGCTGTTGAAGATGCCAGTAAATTCCCTCACTTGGCTAAGTACAATCAGCCTATTGTAGGGCAAGCATTTGTTGATAAACAGGGCAAACGTATAGTTCCAGAAAAGAAAGCTTCAGAGATCTTTAAGCGGCTGGAGAAGATGCAACATAAGTCTCCAGCACAGGGAGGTATCCATAAGGATGAATATTATGGAACTGGCCTAAGGTCTTGGCTGAAGGGACTTGGAGACGAAGGAGTTAATGCCGATTCAATTGATGCGTTTTTGAACGACACCCAGATTAAGATTGATATGAGTAACGCCCCCGGAGTTGACGTAACGGGCGGTCGGTTAAGGAGCTTCAGAGATAGGGGAGACGCAGCGCGTGCCAAAGTAGACGAGCTTTTAAATGATCCCAACCCAGATTATAGTGATTATGTACCTATTCCAACGAACGAAGGCTTGGATACCAATGTTGTAAGGTTGATCTCGAAAGAAGATGAAGGCACGTGGTCCCTTATGGCAACGAACCAGTTCGGAGAAGAAATCGAGGAACATATAACGACGAAAGAATTAAGAAAAATGGTTGATGAGGCTTGGGAAATTCCTCAAGCCGATGCTCTTGCTCGAACCGTCCCTCAATATTTTGAATACAGCCTAAAGGGGGGAAGGAATAAGAATTACCGGGAAATCCTGTTTTCTTGGGTTAGGAAAAGGGTTGATTCTAATAACAGATTTAAGGTAGCCAGCAAACATTATGGAGGTGGATACCAAGAGCCTCCTGATGACGTATTTGCATCTATGCGACTGTCTGATATTGAGACAATCAATCCTATAACGGGCGCAAAAGAGAGAACGCTGCTCATTAATGAATTACAGTCAGATTGGTTGCAAGGCAAAAGTTCTGCTGGCACTAGCTTTAGTGATGCCATTGACGATTTCGATATACCCAAAACTTGGGATGATTTTCGAGAGGTTACAGAATTGCCCAAAGCCCGAGATTGGTCAGAGCGAAAGACTTTGGCAGAAGGTGAAGAGGGGTATTTTGTCAGGGAAGTGTCATTCGATTATTCAAAAAACCCCGGACAACTGCGTCGACAGCATGGACACCTCGGCGTCGACGCATGGCCCGGCGACACTCATTACGTTGAATATGTCAAAATAAAAAGAGAGAAAGATCTTTCTAAGCCTTCAAAGCGAAAAAGAAAAAGAACTATTGAGACAGGAGAAGTTCATGATGAAGGCGTTCGCCGTTATACCGCCGTCGCCAGAACCTCTTTCCCCGGCGGGGCCACCCTTGAAGAGGCACAGTCTAAAGCCCTTCGCCAGATCAATGATAGCTTTAGACATGCTTTAAACGAGTATCCAGAGAATCCTTTTGGCAAAACATGGCATACTATTGCTATGAAGCGCATTATGCGTATGGCCTCAGACGAGGGATATGATAGAGTTGCATGGACATCTGATCCTAGAGATATCTATCTGCTGCAATGGAAAAGTCAGGGCATAGATCTTGAACATCTTTCAAGGTCAGACTGGAATAACCTTCCTTTGGTTACTGAGGAATTACAAAAGCAAAGCCCTCAGGCAGCGGCTGCCTTTAAGGCTATAGTTAAGCGTCAGGTAGATCAAAAAAGTAAGACAGGTCTATGGAGGGCTGTCCAAGGAATGTCTGATGATGCTGGGTGGGGGTTGACGCCGGAAACTGTGGGAGTTCGAGGCGGCGGGGAAATGACGGTGGAGCATATTGAGCAATATGCAAAATACCCGGATACGGTAACTAAAGATGTCATAATGGAAGAAGAGGTATCCGAAGAATTGTTTTCTATTGTAGGCCAGATGAAAAACAATCCTGATATGTCGTGGCATCAAGCTGAGGCATCTTCTTATGTGAAAGAACTACTATCGAAGTTATTGAAGCGTAGCGATAGAACATTTGATTATGACTCTATTTCTCTGCATCCGAATTTACAGACTCAGCCTCAACGGGTATTCCAGAGACGAGGCAATGGCAAGATTACTGGCGCGGTGGATCTTGATGGTAGTCCCGTAATTTATGCCGCTGAGGGTTCAAATGAATCCACCTTCCTTCATGAGTTTGCTCATATCGCCAGAAGATTTTTGATGGACGAAGGCGATGAGATGACCCTGAATAGGTGGGCGTTTGGTGATGCCAAGTTTAAGGAGGCGACTGAACTTGGCGGTGACGGTCAGATGAAATGGGGGGTGCCCGAAGAAGAGAAGTTTGCTGAGGCATTTGAGATATACCTGCGTCAGGGGGTGCCTCCTCATGGTGCGGCTCGGGCTATGGAAGCCACTTTCGGGCGCATTAAAGAGGCCATGCAGGATTTGACCGACTTTACGCAGGATTCGGTGAGCTATTCTGATGACATGAAGGAAGTAGTCAGGCGTCTCCTCGGGCGCGGAACAGAGGACGAACCTGAAACGCTGCGTACAATCAATGATATAATGGAAGCTACCAGAACGGCTCCAAAGGAGCCGATAGTGGATAGGGCGAAGAGGTTGGTGGGCGACAACGTCTTCACTAAGACCAATCAGGCTCTTGGCCGGGGTTTCGAGAACAACTCTCGTCTTGCTCACTTCATTCATATGATGGAGAGCGGGACCAACTACACCAGTTTGGAAGACGCCGCTGGGCACTCAGCCAAATCAGTCAAGCGTTTCCTGTTCGACTATTCTGAACTGACCACGTTTGAGCGAGACGTGATGAAGTCAGTTATCCCCTTCTATACATGGATGCGGAAGAACATCCCGCTTCAGTTCCAGATGCTGATTGAAAAGCCTGAGCAGTATTCGAAGATTCCGAAGATGATGCAGGAGATCAATGGGATTGCTGGAGATGCTGAGAGTATCCCGACTCCTGACTATTTTGAGGAGATTAACGCGGTTCGTTTGCCGTGGAACTTCCGTGGTCAGCCTGCGTTCATCGGTCAGGATCTGCCGTTTCAGGATATAAACCGATTGAACCTGAAGGACATGGTGGCGAACATGTCGCCCTTCCTAAAGATCTGGGCGGAGGTGTTACCGGATCGAGGCTTCTCACTGTTCAAGGGCGCACCGATTGAACAGTTTGCTGGCGAGTCTCAGTACGTTGATCTGTTTGGCGAAGCAGTAGAGTTGCCGTGGTCCGAGAAGGCGCAGCATGTCATTGAAACATTCCTGCCTCCAGTGGGCAGGTATGTGACACGACCGGCTCGGAAGATTGCTCAAGGCAAGGGGGAAGAACAGTTCCTGCGCGATCTGGCTGGCCTTTCAGTGACCAGCGTAGACGTGGATGCAGTCGTGCGCGGGAATCGGTTTATGCGTCGGGAGGTGGCGCGAAGGGTGAAGCAGAAGTTTCTGAAGCGGGCAAACCAGCTTGGGCTCGAAGAAGCTCTTCTTCGGACTCGTAAGGATGCACCTCAATAACCGTCTGAGGTTCGTCATCGCGGAATCTTTTGCGGGCAATAAGATCCATTATGTGGGTGTCGTTGGTATAACAAATACCCTCTAAGGCATCCAATACAGTCTTGGCGAGGTTGTCTACATCTGATCGCCATACACGCTTGTCGGTGATGTAAAACCAACAAAGCATAACAACAGGGCCATCGATGGGGTTACGCCATCGGGCCTTGAGAGCATAAAGCGCAATCAACTCCTCGGCTTTTTTAGTTGCGCTCGGAGTAATCGTTCTGATCTTGCCCCCCGTGGTGAACGTCCTCGGTCTTTTCTTAGGGGACGGTTCGCCGGGAACAATGATACGTTGTCCTATCAAGCCTCACCTTTGAGGTTCAAGTTATACCCCTAATATACGGAGGCTGTAATGGATTGGGACAGATGGCCAAACTTCAGTGAAGATGAGATGCGTTGTAGGGAGACTGGCGAACTCGATATGGACGAGTCTTTTATGGATAAACTTCAGTCGCTGCGGTCTATCCTGCGTCGTCCTGTAAAAATCTCATCGGGGTTTCGCTCTGTGAAACACTCTGCTGAAGTCAACAAGGCGAACGGTGGCGGTTCCCATACTCATGGGGTGGCCACTGACATCTCAGTCAGCGGTGGACAGGAAAGATACGAAGTCCTCAAGGCTGCGGTAGAAGCAGGCATGACGGGCATTGGTATTCATAAAGACTTCATCCATGTAGATGGAATGGGCAGCCGCCCTGAGGCTCCTCGCCCCGCTGCATGGCCGTATTAAAGCTCCTCGATCTGCTTAAGAAGTTCCCGTTCATCCTCGGCGGACAGGTAGTCCCAGATATCGATGGACACACGAGCCTGAAAGCGAGGCTTGTAGGTCAACCAAACACTCACGATCTCTGTCTCGATGGGATCGGGGGGCTGTAGGGCGTCACCCTTGTAGCCCTTGGTTACGGTGAAGTCTACGTCAACATCGATCTCTATGGCGGTGGTCATCCGGCCCTTCATTCTCCATCCTCTCATCATAAATGTAATGGGGGTCAGGGGTCAAAAGGCCCCCAACCACTTAGCCCAAGTGTTTGTTCCTCTTTGATTCCCTGACCCCCAATGTAAACCACAGAAGGAAACGACCACTATAAAGCCCTCGGATCTCCCCATTCGTTATCCAAGGGCAATACGTCGCAGCCTTTTCAGGAATTCTCCCCCGATCACCCCTGCCCTTCTGTGGAATTTTATCGTCATCTAATCGAAATCGAAATCGGGCTCTTCGGGTTCCTCTTCGATGTCCTCCTCGACCAACTCCAGCACATGCTGGTGCAGAGAGATGTCGAAGCTATCGATGGCTGGTAGGATGTTCGTCCTTCCAGCGCCGGTCCCGATCCAACATGCCAGCACATCAAGCGAAGGTCCGACGGGTGGCGTGGAGTAGGTTCCGCGACTGGCCCGTTCGTATTCGTACTCTATTTCAACTTCAAGCATTTTGACCCAGCCGTCGGTTTCAGCCGCCAGATCTTCAAGGTCGAGCTTGAGGGTTCGTGACATCATTGTTTAACTCCTTTGCGATCTCAACCGTCATTTGGGCCGCCAGATGTGGTGACCTCATGTTCGTTGTGGGCCTCTTTGGTCCTCTTGATACGTTCCTGCACTTTGGGCAGGATGCGACGAATGTGAGGTAGACCGTATGATTTGTGGGATTGCTCCTGCCATCGCAATGAACCATGAGGGCAGAGGCAGATTGCCTTGTATGCTCTGAATAGATTGGCGCGTTGAGGGTCATCATCATACATCATCAACCACTCTTCGCCCATGTAGACCTGTCGGTCGTCAGGTGGATACACGTAATAGTATACTTCCCCTGAATTTCCACACATAGAGCAGGCATCGGGAGGCGAAGCCCATACCTCAACCTCAGCCCTGCCTTGGAAATAGGGTCGAATCTCTTCAGGAACCGGAACCAACCGTCTGGTGGCACCGGAAAACTCAACGCGACTGCTGGTCTTGTTAGCTATCGACCGCCGCTCTTCCTGATCCAGCAGATTGAGTTGCTTTCTCACATCGGCAGGAGTCGGGAACCACCTTCCAGCAGGCTGGTCATTGTAATCATCAGTGGTGTCGAGGATGTGACGCTTGGCTGCTTCGAGAATTAGCTGGCCGTCAATATCAGAGAAGGCATCGAACAGCACGTCCATATCCACTCGGGACGCCTTCTGTCTTTTGTAAGTGCGAATAAGCAGACTGGTTGCCTCAACCCATCCGTCTGCCGACTTCTGTGAGTGGCCTACTTCAGTCAGATCCTTTGGTAACATCGAGCATCTCGCTGAGTTGGGTTTCCAACTGCATCAATAACTCATGCTTGTCACTCTTGGTCAACTTCAATGACGTGTTGGCCCTGAGAATCAGGTCATCGTATGCATCGGACCCCAGCCGACGTAGCATTAAGGCCGCCATCCCTTCGGGGTAATGGTGTAGTTGACTGTGGCAACCCCTACAGAGAGAGATGCAATTCTCAGGGTCCCACCGTGTTGATTTCTTCGCCCTACTCTTAAAGTGGGCACAGTCAAGCCACTGTTCGCCGAATCTTTTGCGGCAAGACTGGCAGGTATGTTTATCCCTGTGTTTAATGATGCGTCGAAAGACGGCATCCAGTTTTATGTTAAGTGGATTGACCATCGTCCTCGATCAATACAGGTTCAGCGTCGGCGGCTTCCAGTCCGTTGATATGCTCACTGTTGTGGACGTCTTCCCATGCCTCTTCGAGCGTATTCCCGCGACCAACCGCCTTGATGGTAAATTCGTAGGTCTTCATCGTAGTGTCCTCCAATGGAATCAG
>Ga0209128_1001148_pt1 | contig 18449 bp, 8 predicted proteins | sample ETNvirnome_6_100_FD_184072 | JGI IMG/M metagenome (GOLD analysis project Ga0209128, IMG submission 184072) | Marine viral communities from the Pacific Ocean - ETNP_6_100 (SPAdes) (version 2) | ecosystem: Environmental > Aquatic > Marine > Oceanic | place: Pacific Ocean | collected 2013-06-19 | reverse complement strand
GATAACACGACCACAGGAGAGCTTGGAAATTATAGTAAAGATTACGAGATTGTCCAAACTTGTGGAAGAACCGAGAACAATTCTGCCTTTGTAAAAGCGGGAGGTTTTGATATAGCTGAAATTCCCTCTCCTTTTGTCGCCGGATTGGATGATTATGCAAAGCCGCAAAGAGGAAAATCTGCGTGGGTCTTTGTTAATAGATTTTCTTGTCCCGGAGATGCTTCCACAGCAGGTGATTCTGATGGTGGCCCCGGATTAGACCCAGAAGCCGCAGAGTTTTCGGTGTATAATGATATTAATTATAGAAATTTTGCCTTGAGAGATCCTTATAGACTCTTGTTGGCATCGCATGTAAACCAATTTGGGTTTTATGCCGATACATTTAACATCGGAGTTGGCTCTTCTTCGGTTAATTCATTGAATTATGACGGAACCGGCAGCATATATCAAGTAAATCGCAACCCGATCAAACAAATGAAGGAATCGGGCTCAACAACGGTTACGGCATCGGTCTATGACAACTTTTATGTCCAGCACCCAATTCCAAGAACAGACTTGCAGTATGCTTGGATAGCAGCTTCGGCTATTTCCTATGATACATTTGGGTATCTTCCCTACGATGGGGATGGTGATTTAATAACCTTCTCTTCTGCGAGTGATTATGTTTCTATTTTAGCTGCCCTCGGGTTGGGGCCATCTTTCGGAAGAGATAAGTTGGCAATCGCGGGAGGAGAAAAGTTTTATATTCCGACTGTATATAATTGGTTAAATTATAATGTTTATGAACCTTTGGAATATTTAAATTCATTTATAGGATATAGTCCTTCGGATGTAGATATTTCAAGTTCTTTAAATAACATCTTAATCCCCCGTTTCGTCGTCACCGGAAAGCCGTCTCTCCTAAACGCTATTCTTCTTAAAAGAAATGGCCCATACCAATATGCATCTTGGAAACAAACCCGAGGCTATGAAAATCCATTGGTTAAAAAGTGGAATAGTTCGAATATAACTGCGTATACTCTCGAAGGGAAAAGTGTTACGAGGGTGAGAGAAGATCCTCCCGTTATTTCTAAATATAAGCCATTAGATCATGTTTTGAGGGTCGCTAGGCAAGTATTAAGTAATGGAAGCCGAGTACCAACTTTAGATAATCTTTTGATTTATAATACATATGGGAATGAAAAAACACTATTCGCTAATAGGCTCATTTCTCAAGAACTTGAAGTATCAAATAAAAACATACAAACCCCTTATGATAAAATCTTAAATTTATATACCAACAACGCTTTGGACGCCGCAGCAAATCCAATCCAGGCGTTGATGTATCTTCGCTATGAAGAACAAGTATATCCGACAGCAATTAATTGTTATAGCAAGAGGAATAGAGAAAGAATTGGGTATCAAAATACTTTCTGGAGATCTTCAAGATTAGATAGAACCACCCTTGGTGAATCTAAGTTCGGAGGAGAAAATTCACAAGGATTTGTGGTTTCCCAAAGCGCCTGGGCCGTTGACGCGTCGGAACAATTTGGAACAGGTCTTTCGACATATATAGCTGAAAGCGCATCTATTGGCGCCGCAGGCGAGCTTCAAAATGATTATACTTTTGCATATCGCCTAGTTGACTCTACTGAGGGATCAACTTCTGATATCCATCCGTCTCCAATTCTTGCAAGAAAACATATGCTTGGTTCTATGTGGTCAGTCCTGAATCCTTTTGATGTATATATCTTTTATAAAGTTGGCGCCTACGCGCCGCTAAAGGAAAATATTCTAACTTCTTCGGTTTATCTAGTTCCAGAAGAAATTACCGGCACCCTTTGGCCAACGGATTCTGAATATAATCCTCTTGGAAATGTTTCAATTTTTGGAGGAAATGCCAAATTTGAAGCCCATACATTAGCTGGCCATCTTGAGGATGGAGTATTTGTTTCTTCTCCTTCAACACCATTTTATGATAAATATGAATTATATAATCTCAATATGAGATTAAAGAACAAAGATATGTCTCTTATCCCGGAATTTAGAATAAGCGATCATATTTCCAGATATTTAAATGACAGCAGCGGATGGCTCGCGACGAATTCTTCACAGTTTTCAATTTTTGGAGTTAATGAGGATAATACTCAAACAGTCTTATATACAAAAACAGATGGAAATGTCGCCCCATATACCATTCAAACATCAGATAGCACCCCACAGAATAGTTCCGAAACCGATTTTTACAAAATTTACTCCTTTTCTGACTTTATGGAACATTTTGAAGTTATTAACGACGAGCATGAGGATTTTGTTGACGATAAATTTCCAAAAACCCTAACTCTTTCTTGCAAAGCCTTGATGAAATTTATTCCCTATGACGGCTTCTATCCGGCTGAAAGAACATTACAAATAGCAGAAAAATTAAGAAATGATTATCAAGAATCAATCCAAGGAGATTCTTTTTCGAAAACTTTTCCCCTACTTGGAACTATTACCGGCACGCCACAAACTAATACAATATTGAGACCATTTTTCACCACACTCATCTCGCCAGGAATTTTATTTAATACAATAAAATCAGGTATAGCTGTAGATTACCCCATCTATACTGGGTCTTATGAAATAGTTAGATATTTTAATAATAGTGGCACAGCGGCACCTCCTGCCGTCGTAGACTATTCAGATTATTATGCTATAGGTTCAGCCTCTAACGATCTCGGCGCGTGGCATTACCGAGTTCCGTTTGAGGCAATTTTAAGTCCAGAAATATTAACTAATATTCAGATGGTAGATATGGAACCACATCCATCAGCTTCCCTATCTTTAAAGTGTAAATTAGACACAGGCCCAGATTCGACAAAAAATGAATATGGTTTGGCCATTAATAATTTCTTAGCAGAAACAGTTAACTTTTTTCTAGAAGATTCTTCCCTAACAACATTAGAATCCACCACAGAAGATAAATTTGTGTCTCAAAATATCGAGCAGGGAAATGTATATGGTCTTAGAATAAAAATTCGAAAATCTATGACTGGGATAAAATCAGAAGTTACAAATTACCCAGTTCCACAAGAATATTATAGCCTAACAAATATAGAGGATACATATGGGATCGGCGTGCATCCGGCCGGTTTTGAAGTCGGCGGGCCCCGTCGTTCAACTTTATCGATGTATTCTAGACCATCGGCTTTTGGCCCACCTCTGGCCGGCACCGGCTCTTTCGACGGCGTGGAAAACGCCTTGGGTCCACGAGTTAAGGGGACTGGAATGGGACCTTTTGCTTTTGAAGACTCTAAAGTATACGATGGATTATATAGTTATAATGTTTCTCACACTCCTCCTTATTATAGCGGAGAAGCGTGGTTGGATGTTTTATATACCGCAAACGAATCCAAGGCTATAACTCTAGATGACATTTTCGCCAGTTCATCTATCGTGGCCTGGAGAATAGATGGTTTAGACGAAAACACTTGGCCCAGTGGAGATGATGTAAATTATCCTATGAATTCGGCCAGTGTAAATAATTATGCTATGCAGTTAACTGCGTCTGTTAATATATTTAATAAAAGATATAATGAGCCATCAGCGGAAGTCCCCGGAGAAAAACGAGTATCTTGGGCTATCCAGACAAAATTTGAAACGCCAATTTTTAATTTTAGTTATTATGCCAAGCATCCAGATCGGGGTCCAGGTCAGACCGGTGCGAAGTGGTTAAATGATATAACTTTACCATCAACGGGCTCCGATCCGTGGTCGGGATCTTGCGGGCAGACAACAACCCCACTTGGAATATGGCATCAATTTGGTTTGATTCCGAGAGAAAAGGAGGGAGTTTATTTAGAAGTTGGAGATATCGATTCTGATTGGTTAAAATATCGTGCGCCGAGCGATTCAAGATATAATGGTGGAGATATAAAATCATTATCAAATATTGTTGGGTTTTCACCCGGAAACATTGCGACCTCGAATCCGAGTGTTGCTCCAAAATTATCCAAGAAGATCGGACAAGTAGCAGATTCAAAAACGGTTTACGAAGCTGTTGTGGCTGTTCCATTTGTAGAAAGTGTAGGTATTCAAAAAACAAGAAGTAAAATAAAAACCCCAAATCTTAATAATAGATTATTTTTTGAACTTCCTGTTATCGCCTCATTTGCACCGGATACAAAAATTGAAAACAGGGATCCCAAAGGATTATTTCCATCTGATACAAATCAAGATATTCTTAATATGGCCGACATGGTTTGGAAAAAGTATGTTTTCCCACCTCAGTTTGATTTTATAAGAAATCCAGCCACAAAACCGGTTGCGATGTATATCTTTGAATTTGAACATACATTCGATAAAAATGACTTATCTTACATATGGCAGAATATTGCTCCAAAATTTGGAACAGAATTTAAAGAAGCAACTGCAACTATTTCTCATAAACTTATAAATAAGGAGATGTTGGATGAAATGAAAGATAAGGTAAAGTGGATGGTATTCAAAGTAAAGCAAAGAGCAGAAACTAATTATTATAATATACTCGATGACAAATTCGTTCCAGTCGTCAATACAAGCGGGATTTCGGCAAATGTAACAGCTTTATCAGACTTGAGCGGCCTCACAAATTCGCGCCCACCAACACCATCTTCGAAAACATTTGGCTACAATTGGCCTTATGATTATTTCTCGATGGTTGAATTTGCAAAGATGGACGCCACAGTATCATATGGTACAAATCCTCTTATTTCTGGCGTGTCATCACTAACTGCACCAAGTAGTCCCATCTCACAAGGTATAAATCCCCCATCTTTTGGGGAAGACAGTTCCGAAACAAATGAAACATCTACAGCGGCGTCTCAAGCATCAAAATCCCAAATAATTGTTGGGGCAGCAATAGCTGCTAGAACAAAAAAGGAGGATAAAAAATAATGCTTTTTTTAAATAAACAAGAAGAGGTTTTAGATATTCAATTAACTCCATATGGAAAACATCTTTTATCTAAAGGAAAATTCCGACCCGCTTATTATGCCTTTTTTGATGATAATTTGCTTTATGATTCTGAATATGCTGGATTCGAAGAAAGTCAAAATGAAATTCAGACTAGAATAAAAGATTCTACTCCCCAATTACAAACACAATATAAGTTTACTGGGAAGTTTGAAAAAAGTATAGAAGTTGATTTTGGAACGGGCGACAAGGTGGTTCCAACAATCCCGTCAGAAAGAAATAGTTTAACGAGCGATTTGGGAACTTCTCGACCGCAAGAAGATAAATATCCGGCCATTAATCTTAGATTTTTCAAAGGAGAGGCTGATTCTTATGATTTAGCTTATAGGACCAAGTTCGGTGATAAAATAATTCCACAAATTAATTTAACTTTGGAATATTTAATATATGTACGGTCGATCGCCGTTGACTCGGGCGCCGATGTAGGGACACCAATGGATTTCCACGATGCAGATATATATTTTGAAGATCAATTATTAGATTCAAGCTTTTCCTCTCCGGTAGCTGATGATGGAACCTTCTTATCGATTGTTAATGATTATATATTGGCCGACATTATTGAAGAAAATACGGACTTTAAAATGGAAAATTTTGATGTTGAAGTTTTTGAAATAATTTCTGGTTCAGCCGGCGAAGAGCTTATATCTTTAAGTTTTGCCAAAGATAATCAAGAAAAAATTGTTAATAATATACTTTTAGACAATTTGGATGAAGATCCGGATTTAGAATTGGTGTTGTCTCCGGATAATGTAGAATATTATTTTGATATTTTTTATGATCATGACATAGACAGGGAATTAATTAGTAATTCTGTAACCATTTTAAGATCCAAGGGATTTTATACAGATGAAGATTTCGTTTCAGAGGACAATCCTTTTGTTAGGTTGGCAATTTCTGATATTTATGGAACGAATGTCACACCAGATGATTTGTGCGAAGAGGGAGAATAATAAATAGATGGCAGCCAAAGATACATCCGGAACCACGACCGACACGACCGCCACAGCAACAACTGCCGAGACAGCCGCCTCGGCCGCCTCGGGGCTTGATTTTCTGGGAGTCTTGAATACCCTATCAGAGCAAAATATTATAGTTAATAAAACAAAAATATCAGATATGATGCTTAATTCTACGACCGAGGGCTATTCTTTAGAAATTAATTATGATGTAAAAACAGGGGCTGATGGAAATGGGCTTCCTTCTTTAGATTTATCGCAGGATATTAATTTATATATAAAAGCCTACGTTGTTGTTGATAAATCCCTGGATGTCACGTTGCAAGAATATAATGGTACTACCAAAAACGCCTTAAGAACTTCTAGCATATTAACTAAGTATATTTTGGATAAAAGAGCATATTATCAAAAAGAAAAATTAACATATCCAACTATTTTACCAAGCGGTATACTTAATCCAAATATTAGATTAGATGCGGGGTCCTTTTATTATCCCTTTTCTTTAACTCAAAAGGTCGAAAAAACTGATACTGTGGTTTTATATATTTTTAAATGCATGGGGAAAAGTGCCACGAATATTGCAGTTGATAGAATACCCATTATAGAGAATGGCGAACTCAAAGTCGCATCTTCTAAGATTGAAGATTTCAGAACAGGCTATTATGAAAGTTTGTTTAGCTTCGATGTTTTTTCTGTTAATGAACAGATAAAAAATTCCAATATTTCTGATTTATTCGCTTCATATGGCAAAAATCAAGATTTAAAAGGCACCTTTTTCTTTGATAAAAGACAATTTTTAATTGATAATAGTGTATACGGTCAAATTTTAACCAACACGCAAATACCTAATAATGAAATTAACAAAATATTTGAAGAAAACTCTCGTATTTCTAGTTTGACAATAAAAAGAAGAGAGATCACAAATATATTGGATTTTTATAAAAGGCCAATTTCGGCTTACAAAAATCAAATAGATGATATTGTTATTCAGACTTCGGACAAACCCGAGGGCGGCGGCCAGATGTTGAAAACCAACGCCGTTCCTAGCACCATAGATGATTCTACAATATCCGAAATAACAGAACTGTGGAAAACATTTCAACTTACAGGCGCCGCAAGTGACACTAGATTTTATAAAAAATATGCTTTTAGTGATTATGACACCCTAAGGGGCGGTAAATATCAATATTCTGTTTCAATTAGAATGCAAGATGGCATCTTAATATGGTTAATAGATGCTTTGACACGATTAGAAGAAGCACAAAAATCCTTGAAAAATTATTATGAAGCAGGCGAGTATCTTGCAGCCGCCTCATCCGAAACAGTGCAGGCAGTTGGTGAAAAGATTCTTAACATTCTTTTTGCGCTAAATCCATCTATCGTAAACACGTCGACCTCTCGTTCTTATTTTAGAAATCTTTTAAAGTATGGATCAACAACATTAGAGCTAATGAATTATAATTTGATTCTTATTTCCAAAGTAGCTCAAATGATTGGCTCTGCGGGAGTTGTTTCTCAAACTAATTCTCAATATTCCAAAACTTTTTCAAAAAATGTTTCTGATTTATTCTTTTTGGAAACTGAAAAAGAGTTTGATGTATCGATCAATTTTAATGATGCGAATGATTTAACTTATGATTATTTAAATATTGTGAAAAATGAAGATGTTGGCATATCAGTTGTGACGGCCGAGAATTTTTTAAGTAGATGTCAATTTGATTTTAATAGACTAATAAAAGATTATATAACAGATGAAAATGGTCAAATAGATTTTAGTGTATTAAATGTTGGCCTTAGTAGAGATAATACAAACGGACCTTTTACGGAGGGTATCGAGGATCCCATGGTAGATCTTTTTGATTTCGGATCCAATTATTGTGCTTTCTTGGCGCCTAAAAAAATAAATAATACACCCTTAACAAAAACAAATTCATTTAATAGCGATACCTTTAATGATTTACACTATAGAAATAAATTCGACGCAAAGTACACACCCAATTTATCAATTTCTTATTATTTACAAACAATTGGTATCATGTTCCCCGCTGGTCTGGCCAGGGAAGATATATTGGCCCTAAAAGAAGAACAAAATACCTATCGTAATTTTGGAGATGTCTTTCCGGGCAATAGCAAAATTGATGAAAAATCAGAGATCGCAGATTCGTATAATACAATCATAGATGGCGTTTCACAATTTGACGAAGAAACAAATAAATATGTTTCCTTTATCAATTCTATATTGCGACAAGATGAAAATTGGGACTTATCCGTACAGAATTTTAATATTTCTAATTCTGATTCAAACTTATTAGCTCAACCCGTAGAAGAGACAGTTGTTGAAAGAAAACCTCAAGGTCTTGTTGTTGCTGGCGCCCCAGCCAGCCCCTCTTCGGAGGATCTGGGCGAAACCCGCACCCCAAGACCAAGATCGCCTGTTGTGACCGTCAGCACGGGAGGAGAAGTCATCCCATCTCCAGGTCAATCTCCATTCCTCGCGCCCACGGATCTCGGAGTGACCAGACCCTCCGGATTCTCAGCGTCAGACACCAGCGACCCCAGATTTATAACCGCCACCGGCACCAGCGCTGCCGCTGAAACCACTTTCACTACTGAATTTTCCGGAATCACATCTCAAGATGTGCTTGGTGATCCCCTTCGTTATGAAATAAGCAAGTTGCCAAATCACATTAGGGCACTTTTTGCTTCTAAATCTGATAAAGTAGTTAATCAATGGCTTAATATGGTTGGTGATTATTTCGCGAGTCCTGATAATTACTATATGATAAAGGAAAATTATATGAACTTGGTGAAAATAGAGGTATTGAGCGCTTTTGAAATAGATACAAGTGGTATACCGAATATAAAAAGTCCAAGATTTACAAAATTGACTGATGAGAAAATTAGGAATTTAGGAATTGGCCAACAGTTGTTCTGTCGAGCTTCTCTTTATGACGATCAAAAATATAAAATTGGCACATCATTTGAAAGAAGAACATATTCAGATAAATATTTTCTTATCAAAGGCTCAGGATAAAAAATGGCAACAAAAAGCATAACTAATAACAAAGATTTTGTTTTATCAGATAATTTTGAATCTACGAGCGACCCCATTAGACAAAATATAGATAGTTTTTGGATAAAAAGCGGAGAACAACTCAGTTTAGACCCGAATGTTCCATTAAAGCTTTCCATCACCTATCCTGGCCCCCCGCCCACGAAGTCACCGCCATGGCATCGCGGAGGAAATAAAGCAAATATAGAAATAGAAAACCCAAGTTCAACAAAGCCGCCAACGACCTATGAGCCCTTTGTTTTTTTCATTGGCACTGATATCACTGAAAATATATTAATTCCAGTTTATTTGGAAACAATAAGAATAATACCAAACCCGAAACTTCCCACAATATATGTACATCCGCATTCCCAAACACCGCAGACGGTTTTTTTAGATTATATAGATCAGTTGCGCGGCGAAAGCAATGATACGGACACCATAGCCCTTGGTCCGTATGCTGACTATCAAGTGGAATTAGATTCTCCCGTAATGTATGTTTCGAATATCAATAATAGATCGCGAATAAAGGGTGATGTAGAATATGCTTTTAATTATGGCAATGAAATATATGAAACGTCCATCGCGCCCGATTCAGTATCAGAATCAAAATTATTAAATTTTTATAGGTATTTTGGAAACAAAGAGGAAAGAACCATACGAAGTTCTTATACGACTTATGAGGATGGGAAAGGCACAGCGGCAACCACAGAGATATACGAAATAACAACAACACCGGACCCGCTCAAGGCGTCAAAAGCTAATGCTATATCAACATTGAGAACAAATCTAATTCCATTTTCGAATAATATCAAAGATTTTTTTATAACAAAGGAAAATTTCGTTGAAAGCGCAGCTTTATCAGAAAATAAAGAACTATTTCCATTTTTTAATCAAATTTCGTTTTCAAATCCTCCTGAAAGTACCGAAGAAGATAGCTTAAAAAACACAATTTATGATAGCGGACTTGCAACGGCATTTTGTGATTGTATGAACTACAATATAGTTTCCTTTGAAGAACAAACAGCCCATATCCCTGATCTCATCGAAGAGGCGCCTTTTACAAACTATTTTCTTTCTTCTAGCTATTTGGATACTGAGCAAACAGATTTTATTGAAAACTACGAAATACAAAGTGTTGATTTGAAAATGATTGACGCATTGCAATTATTGAGAGAAATGCACGATGCTCTATTTGGTGTCCCATCGGATGACACCGAAAAGGGAATATATAAGAGTTTTTCCGAAGAGGCAAGCTTTACAAAAGATAAAATTTCAAAACCCTTAACTACAGAAACTACCAAAATAAAATATGCTAACGCCCTTGAAGAGATAAGGAATCAATATCAAGATTTATTAATTAATAAAAATAGAACCTATAAAGATATTTTATTGGGCGTCAAACCATATACATCAGAGGTATTATTTTATAGAATAGCAAAATATAGAGCAGGTGCCACTCGCTTTCCAATTCAAAATTTCTGGATCCCGGCTTCAAATTCATTTGAATTAAATTATATAGACTCTCAGGTCAAATATAATAAAAGATATCGCTATAAAATTTATGCATATAAAATGATGGTAGGTTCAGAATATGATTATGAATTATTATCAAAAGAGTCTGTAAAAGATTTATCATTTCAGCCGACTCTTTCTGATTTTGTAGGTTTCTATGAGTCGAATATTAATTCAATTTTTCAGGGTCTTGCAGACGTACCAGACCAGTTTGCCCGCGAACGCGGCGGCACCATTGAGACCCTGACATCGACTAGTGATAAATCTTATTCAAAGAATTTGTCTACTTTGTTGATTTATATCACACTAGCACGGTTTCCTGATGCTACAATAGAAGCAATAGACCTTTTGTTGGATAGGGATCTTCATCACGTTTCTGGTGTAGGCGATGGTACACGATCTAATTTAGAAATTGTGGATTTTGTTAATAAAATATTAAGCGATGTAATTACAACACATGGGGGAACTGATGTTTTTCAAAAATCAGACTTTTCGGCCTCCCAACTAGAAAAATTTGAAGCTATTTCTACAAATTGGAGCAATTTTAATGGGTTATGGCAGCAAATAAAAGAATACATAAAATTTTCGAGACGGCTAGACCACATAAAAAATATCATCACGTCCCACCAGGGGCCCCTCGACGTTGATACAGTCGAGTCTAGTATGCCTTATTGGGAACGGGCCCTTGAGAACTCTGGAATTCCGCTAGGAAGGGAAAAAATTAACTCTTTATTGGTGAATATAGAACACGCAGATGACAATTTAAATAAAAAAACAAGAAAAAGAATTACAGAACAATTTGGGGATGCTAATTTCCTCGGCTTAATAGATATACCTGCACCGGCCCCCGATGAACCGCCTCCCCCCCCGGAACAATGGTTTGGTATAATAGGCACAATTACAAACAAAGAAATCGAAGTATTTATTGACAACGGATACGCCGAGTGGGGCAAAAATATTGTCAGTATCAGCAGGCGCTTTAGTGAAGCCTATTTTGATTTTATTTCTTCGATCGAATCATTATCATTATCTACCTTTGACTTCGGCTTTAAGGACGAGCAAACTATTTTAGCAAAAATAAAGCCCTCTCTCAAACTAATTGAAATTCCTTATTACGAAAGTGTCGGAACCATTGTGGATAATCCTCCATTATTCCCAAATATTAATTTTGTAACCTATAAGGGAATTGACAATCGAATATCTTTCTTTATGAATTCTGGACAAGGAAGCCTGGAACAAGAGGCAATTGTTTTTAGCGAAGCAGAGGAGGAATTCTACAGAACTTTTAGAGAAGCAAGAAAATTAAACGATTTTCAGGAAATATTATATAGATCTGATGAATTTGAAAATCTTGGAACATCCTTTGAGATAAGGAGACTGTCAACACCCCCCAAAAGTTATGATGATTTCAAAGAAGCGGTAGTGCAAAAGGTTTCAAAAATGATTGCAACGGGGGAAATTTTACCAGCAGCTACTTTTACAGACAAAATAACTCCTAATAAAAAATATTATTATATGTTCCGCGTGTTTGACAGAAGATTTAATGTTTCAAATCCCACTGCTGTTTATGAAATAGAGTTAGTTGAAAATAGCGGCGCGATTTATCCACTAATTAATAGTTATGATTTTTTAAAGAAAGATAAGAAGACAAATAAAGGCTTCAAGAGACTATTTAATATCATACCAAGGTTATCGCAAGTTTTACCAACTAACTTAAACGCGGAAACATATGGAGATTTATCAACGGGCCCCACATCTATATTGGGCACCGAAGATGAGGCACTTTTTGGGAAGACTTTCAAAATTCGCTTGAGTTCTAAGAAAACTGGAAAAGTTATAGATTTAAATGTTAATTTTAATTCTGTAATTTCTTCGACGGAATAAATGAAGAATGTTTTTGACAATAAGTAAAAAAGAAACTATTTATTTTGTACAAAAGTATTATGAGGATTTAATATGGCTTTTTTAGATAATAGTGGCGACATCATTTTGGATGCCGTTTTGACCGACGCAGGAAGAGAAAGATTAGCAAGAGGCGACGGCAGCTTTAAGATTACGAAATTCGCTTTAGGTGATGATGAAATCAATTACGAGCTTTATGATATTAACGATTCAAGAGGATCTGCTTTTTATGATTTGGAAATCTTGCAAACTCCGGTTTTGGAGGCTTTTACAAACAATACTTCGACCATGAAGTCACAATTAATAACAATTACTAGAACAAATGTTCTATATTTGCCAGTCATTTTATATAATTCTACTACTGGCGCCGAATTCGGAGGAGATGATACTTTAGCAGCCGGTACGTTGGCAGTTATTGCAGATGCAAATACGAGCGCTTCGAGTTTCGGGAATTTGTCCGGCGGCGCTTACGTTGATGCTGCAAATCCCGGCGACGGCCGAGTTCTCGTATTTAATCAGGGATTAAACACAACGGCGATTAGTACATCAACATCTATTCCCGTCGATCTCTATGAGTCCCAATATACAATCGAAATGGATAATAGGCTATTATCTCTGACTGACGCTTCCGGCCTAGCGAAGACTCCATCTTTTATTGATGATGATTCAATTGCATCTTATTCCGTGTCAGGAACCCCCTTTGTTGAGGACGAAAGCAAGTCGACGAGCGCAGACATCCCAATCGCAGGGCCTCGTGGAAGTCAGCTTACTTTTGGATTGCAATCTTCCATAGATGTGATGTCTAGCATCTATTTATTTGAGACCTTGGGCGCCGAAGTTGGAGCTGCACCGGTTTTTTATTTTATAGATACAAACATAAGGGTGACCGGCCAAACAACGGGATATAAAATAGATCTTCCAGTAAGATTGTTAAAGTTTAAGCAATTAACCCCATAAGGATTAAAATATGGCGACTACATATAAAACTCTAGTATTAGATAAAGATATAGCAAGCACAAGAACTTTGCTTCACGAAGCAATTCCTATTACTGGAAGTATTGTTTCCGGAACATATGATGACGAAAATATTAAGAATTATGCTCACGGGATGTTCCAGAGTGTATACGATTATCCCTATTTAAGCTCATCTGCGAATCATATTTTCGATTTGACAGTTGGGTATTCGGCGGGCTCTGGCTTGTCGGGATCGGCTTCTATTCAAAATGCCAAAAAGATCAATATGTATAATCAAATGGCTCAAGTTTTAGTTGGCTATGACCAAACTGGAAGCATTCGCCAGTTTGATAGGGATGGTGACTTTACTGATACTTCCGACAAGATGAAAGAGTGTGTTTTTATTAATTTTGCACGACTTCTATCAAAAGATGAAATTAAAAAAGCATCTTTTGTCTTAACAGTCGCGTCAGGCGGGGGAACTCCTTGTGCGGTAGATTTCACCGCTATCTTGACGGCCTCGGATTATGGAGCAAATGACGAATATAGAACAAACTCCCCAGCAGGAGAATATGGGATTTTATATACATCTTCGCTTGCCGTCGCCGGTACCGGTGTCGGCCTGCTTTATTATCAAGCTGGAATCGCTGTTTTGACGGCTTCCATTTTTGATGGAGAATTCGGCGCATGCGGCGCAGCTTATGATACTTCTTCAATCGATGCCGTCTTAACTGGAACTGAAATTTCTTCTGCATGTGATGGTATTAGAAATAGGTGGAATGACCTCGATTTTAATAATACCACGGAGTTGAATTCAACAATTTACTTCTGCCGAGCTAGTTCAAATGAGTTTAATTATAGTTCAAACCCAACATATCTTAGCGGAAGCAAGATTAGGGTAAAGAACTTGTCTACAGATTCGCCTGCGGCTTATGTTACCACCATAGGGCTTTATTCTGATGATAATGAGCTTCTTGCTGTTGCAAAAGTTTCAGAACCCTTGAAGAAAGATCCCACAAATGAATTAACACTTCGTGTAAGATTAGATTATTAATAGTCAGTTGACTATTTACTGATGATATGACGTTTAAAAAGTTTGAAGAAAAAGATATACTTTATAACGTTCTGGAAACAAACCCAGAACAGACCTTTAAGATATATAATTCAAAAGTATACCACAACAATCAGACTGAAATATCTGGAGCATTTGTAGACCCGGTTTTGTTGGTTCCAACAGGGTTTGTTTCTTTATTAGAGATCAATGTTGACAGAAACGAAACCGATACTGGGCTAATTTATCCTTTTGTGACAAAGGATGGTAGCTTAATCGGAACGAAAACGATTTCCACAACGACATTTAATACTGATTTTTCGTATGGAGATACAATAAGTGGCAGCTATCCGCTGTCAGCTAGTCTAAAACGAGATTTTTATCATCTTGATGAACCACGCCCGGAAGTCGAGGCGCTCAAAAATACTTTAAATTATTATGTAACATTGAGTCGCCACTATCAATATAATTCTTCTTTTGGAAACAAAGGAACTCTTCCGCTTAATTTAATATCAATCCCCTCTATTCTTTATGGGGATTCAATAAAGAAAGGAAGCCTGGAATTAAATTTTTATGTTTCCGGTACTCTTATAGGAAGTCTCAGCGATGAAAGAAGAAACGGAGAATTGGTTCAAACTGGGCCATCCGGAAGCACCGGCTCGGGATCTGTGGCCGGCGTTGTTTTATACACCGAGGGCTTTGTTTTATTAACGGGATCTTGGGCTTTAAGTACTCATACCGAAGATTATGACCCTACTGTTCTTGGCCCGGAAATCCCATCTTGGCTTTATTATTGCGCTGGCACTAATGACGGAATTCCAGCGGGCACAATTCTAAGTTCCAGCTATTCTTTTGATATGAAAGGCGTCAATAAGATTCCAACTCTGACGATGTTTGCCCATGCAAACAAAATAGAAATGAATCATTCAAATAATTCGACATATGTGGAATATGGACAATCAGCAACGCCCTTAACAGGCGCGTATCTTTATTCTGAAAATAAGAATTTGCAAATAAAAAATATTGTTAGCTCTTCTTATGCAGACCCAACAGGTTCCTTTGAAAAAATAACTTATATATCACAAGTCGGGATATATGATGAGGATAAAAATTTGATTGGAATTGCAACTGTGGCAAATCCTGTTAAAAAAACCCAAAGTAGAGAATTTACCTTTAAACTAAAATTGGATATTTAATGATTTTAGGACTTGATGTAAGCACAAGCATCATAGGGCTGTGTGTCCTCAAAAATGACAAAATAGCCCATACAGACTATATTGACATGCGAAAGATTGGCTCATTCTTCGAAAAGGCCCAAAAAGTCGAGTCAGTCTTAAAAGAGATAAGAAAAGAGTACGACATCGAGCACGTTTTTATCGAACAAGCTCTCATGTTCTTCCGCCGAGGAGGATCAACGGCGAAAACAATGTCAGTCCTCCAAAGGTTTAACGGAATCGTATCCTGGCAGTCTTATCAAATCTTCGAAATGGAGCCAAACTATGTAACTCCCATCTCGGCAAGATCAAAATGTGGAATAAAGGTCGCAAGAGGCAAGAAAGCCAAAGAAGTTGTTATGGAACACTTCATTAAAAGCCAAGAGTTCGAGATTGTTTATACCAGATTTGGAAATGTTCAGAAATACTGCTACGATATCGCAGACGCAATCGTTGTAGCTCGCGCAGGATCAAAAATAATCCTTGACAAACAGTGAAAATCATGCTATATTAATACTATGGATGAAAAGTTTTCGATCATAACAGGTTTTCTTGGGACATCTTACAAGTCAAACAACGAGCACTTGTTTCAGTGTCCCTTTTGTAAACATCACAAGAGGAAATTCTCTGTCAACATCCAGCGCGGTGTTTATAAGTGCTGGATTTGCGATGAAAAGGGAAGAAATCTTTATCGTCTCGTTCGTCGCTTTGGTTCGATTAAAGACAGGGAAGCTTGGAAGGCGTTTTCAGGAGAAAGAACCGATCTAAGTGCTTTCGAAAATCTCTTCGAGGAATTCGAAGAAGAACATGTTGAGCAGATATTGCAAATGCCGCCGAGCTTTAGGAGTTTGTGTGGTAATAATAACTTTAGGGCCCCCTTAGGGTACCTTAAAAGCCGAGGAATTGATAAAAAAGACATCTTAAAATGGAAGATGGGCTTTTGTTCCGAGGGACCATACCAGGGAAGGATTATTATACCGTCTTTTAACGAAAACGGAGACCTTAATTACTTCATCGCGAGAACATTTACCGACAACTATAAAAGATATCTAAACCCTCCAGTTAGTCGGGATATCATATTCAACGAATTATATGTTGATTTTGATAAAGAGGTAACAATTGTTGAAGGAGCGTTCGATGCCGTCAAAGCCGAGAACGCTATTCCTATTTTGGGTTCAACAATTAGAGAAACATCGAGACTATTCAGAAGAATAGTTGAGAACAACACACCAGTTTTGTTGGCATTAGACCCAGATGCAAAATACAAAGCTGAAAACATCAAAAAATTGTTTTTGAAATACGGAATCAAGATTCGCGAATTGCAATATGATGATGAGAGGGACATAGGTGATATGTCCAAAGAAGAAGTAAGAAATTTAAGTCAGAACGCGCCGATTATTGGGGAAGACGATTCCTTGTTTTCGGCCATTTCTAGCTTATAGGGAGAGAAGTTTGAAGTTTGCTCACATTGCGGACACGCATATTAAAAATTTAAAGTACCATTATGAATATAGGATTGTTTTTGACAAGCTATATGACATCTTAAGGAAGGAAAAACCAGATTATATCGTCCATTGTGGTGATATTGCTCATACAAAAACGCAAATTAGTCCAGAATTTGTCGAAATGTGCTCTGATTTTTTCAAGAGTCTCGCTGATATTGCACCAACTTACGTCATTTTGGGGAATCACGACGGAAACCTGCGTAATAGTAGCCGTCAGGACGCCCTGACACCCATCGTGGAGGCTTTATCCCACCCAAACCTACACTTGCTTAAGAAATCGGGTGAAATGCCTCTAGCGGGCGATGTAACGCTAAATGTTTTGTCTGTTTTTGACGAAGAAGGGTGGGTTAAACCTTCGGATCCGAGCAAAATTAATATTGCTCTTTATCACGGATCTGTTTCCGGAGTTGTTACTGACACAGGCTGGGTTATGACTCACGGCGAGCACCCCATCGAGATTTTTGAAGGTCACGATTATGGCTTCTTGGGAGATATCCACAAAACAGACCAAAGGCTCGACGAAGAGGGGAGAATTAGATATTGTGGTTCAACAATTCAGCAGAATCATGGAGAAACTAATGATAAGGGTTTTTTACTATGGGACATTCAAAGTAAAGAAAACTTTACTTGCCAACATTTTGAGATTAAGAACCCGCGACCCTTCATGACCATCGAACTAACGCCAAAAGGAAAGATGCCGCGAAAGGCAGCCAAGAATATCCCTCAATCTGCCAGACTTCGACTGGTTTCAAACAACAACTTGCCGCTTGATGTTATGAGAAAGGCAATAGAAGTGGCAAAACGAAGGTTTAAACCAGAGAGCATTACCTTTTTGAACCGAGCAACCGGAGAAAGAGGTGACATCCAGAATATCACAGATGGATTGGAGACAGAAGATCTTAGGAATATTCAAATTCAACAGCAACTCATCAAAGAGTATTTAAAAGATTTTGAGGTTGACGACGATTTGATGCAAAGGGTCATTAATCTCAATTTGAAATACAACAAAATTGCCGAGGAGAACGAAGAGGTCTCTCGAAACATCAATTGGAGGCTTCGCTCTATTGAGTGGAGCAATTTATTCAATTATGCAGAAGGAAATAGCATCGATTTTGATGGTTTGGAGGGGATCGTCGGTATTTTTGGAAAGAACTTTTCTGGAAAGTCGAGTATCATTGATTCAATTTTATATACAGTCTATAATTCGACATCAAAGAACGACAGAAAAAACCTAAACATCATAAATCAAAATAAAGAAGTCGGCTCTGGCAAAGTTAAAATCTCCATCGGAGATAAAGATTATTATATTGAGAGAAATTCAGAAAA
>Ga0209128_1001147_pt1 | contig 18462 bp, 10 predicted proteins | sample ETNvirnome_6_100_FD_184072 | JGI IMG/M metagenome (GOLD analysis project Ga0209128, IMG submission 184072) | Marine viral communities from the Pacific Ocean - ETNP_6_100 (SPAdes) (version 2) | ecosystem: Environmental > Aquatic > Marine > Oceanic | place: Pacific Ocean | collected 2013-06-19 | reverse complement strand
CTCTAGAAGTTACACCTCAAGTATGGATGAAGCCACTCCAGCCTCTTCCAAAAATAAAAAGAGAAAGGAAAAATGAGTTGAAACAAATAGCAATTAATTTATTCCCAGAGAATAAGATTACATTGAGCACAAGTGATGCAGCTTTAATGGTAGTTTGGTATGTAAATAATGAAAAGGATAATTAATGACTAAAAATAAAATAGTTTTAACAGAAGAAATATTAAACGAATTATCAGATATTATAAAAAGTGGTGCCGAGCTAGAAAATAAGGGTAAAAAAATAAGAATTAGAGCTGAAAATGTATTGGCATCTTTTGCAACTTATGGTGTAGAGATACCTAGTAAAAGAAACGAAAGATTATTAAAAGAAATGAAGAGAACATCTGCCTGGACTCCTCTTAATTAATCATCAGGCAAAAAAGAGAGGGGGCTTCGGCCCCCTTTTTTTAGCTCCAAGTTCCTCTGTCAAAGCCACCTTGATATCCTTTTTGGTGAGCTAATGATAATAGCCTTGTATTGTATCTAGATAAAGAACCTTTAAGTGGTTGTAAATCAGCTGAATAAGATTTTTGACTATTAACTATATTTGAAAGCCATTCATCCGAACCAACATTTTCTGCTCCTCGTATTCTTCTACCATCTTTTGATAGATTTTTTAGAGATTCTAATACTATATCTTTCTTCTTGGGTTTTTTCTTTGCAGGTTTAGGTTCAGCATATGCAGGCGCTGGCAGACCAACAGCTTTAGCAACTACAGCCTTCTTCTCTTTCATTCCTTTGTCTGGGAATAGACCTAATTCTATTTGAGCTAACGTACCAAGACCAGCACCGTTATACATTCGAGGCCAAATAACATAGAGTTGTCTTGCTACTTCTGTGTTTAATGTTCTTACAGCATCATATACTCTATCAGAGTCACGGGAATCAGCATAGTCTTGATATCCAGCTAAATAACCTAACCAACTATGTTCATCCATTTCACCATTGGACATTAAATCATATAGACCAAATACATTACCCATAGTAACAATATCACCAACGAAAGGTCCACCTACAGTTCCAATTATAGGACCTTTGCCAAAGAAAGCTTTTTTCTTAACTTCTTCATCTTCACTAAATGCATCAGCAAAGTTTTGATATCTTTCATAAGTATCATGCTGTATAAGATTGCCTACATCTGTATTTGTCAAAGGTGATAGTATACCATATAAAAATGAGTATAACATCCCTAACCTATAAAGTCTAAAAGACTCTGGGCTTCCCCAGTCTCCAGCAACTATACTATCCTTACCTCTAGAAGCTATCTTGTATTGGTAGTTCCAAAAATTAACACTATATGTCATAAACTGACCTAATATAGAACCAGCTGGTGTTCTTAAAATCTTTGGTTTTGCAAACGCAGAGTATTCATAGTGAAGTTCTTTTACCATATTAGCTGCAAAGTTTGAAGACCTTTTTGTTATTAAGTTCTGTACATAATCATTTACATCAGTATCTTTATCCAACTTACCTTGTTTTATTGCGTTAGTAACATCTCGTTCAATCATACCAGCGTTGTTATTTAACTGTTGATGTCTCAATGCAAATGCCATTTTAAATGTTAACTGTCTGTTGATTTTATTCTCAACCCACCTCATTGGCTTAGCTGTTGTTGATGCAAATTTTTCGAGACCTTCTGAAAATTTCCTAGATGTACTGTCATATTTATATGTAAGTACTTCTTTCCCATTTATCTTTGATGTTGCTACATCTGGGAACAAACCTAATGTATTTGTAAGTTCACGAGCTTCAGCAAAATAAACACCATGCTTTTTAGCCTCAGCATCAGCTAAAGACCTTATATTAGCAGTATCTAAATACTGAGAAGAATCTCTCATTCCCTTTACACCAAAATAAACATAGTTTTGTAATGACTGAGTTGCATTTCTCGCAGCTCCTCTTAGATTTAAACCAAGTTTAGACATAAATTGCCAAGCTGTAACATTTCTAGTAGTAGCTCTCCAAAATGATGATTTAACATTCAACCCTAACATAGTTGCATGAGTATCATAAAGATAATCTATATAGAATTGAGACTGATGGTCTGCCTCTTCTGGTGACATTTCGCTTATCTTTCTTATACCTTGCAACAGCTTAGCCGAAGTTGTCCCAGCAAAGTTAAACATCGTTATATTTCTAATATAATTATCCATTACACCAATGACATCTTTATTATGTCTAGCCATATCTCCATATTTAGCCTCTAAAGCATGCTTTGATAGATTAAGTTCATCAATAAGTATCTCACTCATGTTTGCAACATAGTCATTTACTTTTGTTAAATCTTTTTTCTCTAAAGTACTAGATTTTTCATATATAGATTCTTGAACAGCTTTCATAGTAGGAAACATTCTAAGCACTTCAGTTGGAAAATAATTCTTCCTCTGCTTTAAATTACTTTGTATCTTTCTCATGTTGCCTAACATTTCTGTATAAGCACCACCGGTTAATTCATTGGCTTCTGATATAGCTTCTATATGAAATCTTAAACCATTTTTTAAATCTTTATACAATTTAGGACTTATACTTTTCCACTCACTTGCTATGTCTGAGAATATGCCATACTTTTTTGGTTCTTTACTTACTAAATCAGGGTCTCTTAATACGTCATTAGCTAATTCAAATATCTCAAACTGAGTATCTTTAGATAGGTCAGCTAATTCTTTTTCATAATAATCTTCAGCTTTTTTCCATCCATCATTTTGCATTATTTCTTCGTACTTATTATACTTTTTCTTTAGTTCTTTATGAGCTTTATTAATACTTTTAAACCCACCTTTACGACTCAATCCAAGCAGTCTAGACTTTTCACCAAGTTTCTTTACAATACTATTAAAAACACTTTGGTAATCATCTCTATGACCTTGAAATTGCTGATGAGATTTCATAAAAAATCTATAAGCATCTCTAGCTGGCATATTATTAGCTAAAACAGCCTCAGGTAAATAAAATAATTCAGCAAACTTTCCTGTTCTTTTTGTAAACCCTTTCTCTACTTTATCAATTCTTTTACTTATAACTTTAAGTTCTGAAATTGATGGTGTCTCACCATAATCAAAATCTTTTCTAGTCGTTGACCACCACAGTTGTTTTAAATATCCATAGCTATCTTTTCCAAGATTCTGAGATATGATTCCACCTTTTTTAAACCATTTATCTATTACTTTTTCGCCTAATGCTAATACTTTTGGGTCACAACCTGCCATAATTAATTTCCTTTATTTAACAATCCATTATATTGTCTCTGAAGACTTGTTTAGCTTGTTCTCCAGTCTCTACATTTCTCTCTATAGGACTACCAAATGGATTCATATCAATACTGGATACCTTATCTTTTACAAGCATATTCTTTTCAGATAAATCACCAAACCATATCTTACCATCTTTCTTAACACTATCATAATACCCTTTTAAATCTTTTACATTTTCTAATTTGCCTCTACTATTCAATACTTTATTAGGCATAAAATAAAATCTAGCCATATTTTTAATATCCAATAGTTGGTCAATCTTAGCTGGGGCTCCTTTTAATGATAGATAATCAAGAGATAAGTCTCCAGTAACTCCATATAATAATTTCATCTCAGGGTTTAAATCTTGTATTGTTTCTATTTCACCTTTATCTATAGCTTTAAATACATCACCAGCTTCTTTTATCATATCAGCATTACTTGTACCAGAATATAATGATTCACTTGTTGCAAATATAGAAGAGCTTATATCATCACCACCAAGAGCAGCTTTAAGCCTTTCTTCTCCACTCATCTTACTAACATCTTGTCTTGGTGACTCTTGATTATACAAAGCTCTCATTTTATCTGTGAATGATTCAGCTAATTCTCTGATTAACAGTTGTCTTTTGTCAACCAATAAATCTGTTTGTCTACCAGATAAACCAGCTTCTCTAGCAGCTTGCCTAGCTATAGGTATATCTAATATTTCTGGGTTTGTAGATAAGAAATTCATACCTAATGTAATATATTTAATTTGTTTATCTATCTCTGAGAATCCTGGTAGAAAATGCTTTTGGTGGTAAGTAGCTGTCATACCATCTGGTTCAGGTGTCATAAACTTTAGTATCCAGAGATTGCCAAGACCATCTTCCATATCATTCCATCTACCCCATTCTGTTCTCATATATCTCATAATGTCAGCTTGCACAATATCTTCTCTCTCATGAGGAGCATAATCTCTATGCTCAAACCAACTCGACCAGTTTTTACCTAATTCTCTTCTAGCTTCAGATACACTAATCTCAAACGCTTCTGAATAAGGAACTGTTCTTGGGTCTAACATAAACCCTGTCTTCTCTGCAAGTGTTCTATGCCACATAACCATCTGAGCATAATCATTACTACTAATACCTTTTATTTCAATAGCTAATTGATTATTCTGCCAAGTAGAAGCAATAATCCTTCTCATATTCTTTCTTATCCAATCTTGTCTTTGCTTTACATACCTACCAGTTTGGTCAGGTCCAACGCTTTGCTTTTTACCATATTTAATATTTCCTTGTGTATCTTTATACATAGTAACAAGGTCAACTGGCAATCCTTTAACGATTGATTGCATTAATTGTCTTCTAATAGTTTTTGCTATTGGAATAGTAGCTGATTCATCAAGTAATATCTTATCATTTACTTTTTTTCTTACGCCTTCTAATCTATTAACTCTATCTCCAAGCCAAGATTCTAAGTTTTCATCATTATATCTCTTAGCTCTTTTAAGACCAGACTTAGCTGAAACAATCTTCCTATCTAGAATATTTAAAAATTCAAAATTCTCAGCATCCTTTTTAATAGAGTTTACTATTTTTCTTACAACAGCATCTGTCTCATTACCTTTATCTACATAATCACTCCATATATCATTAAAAGCTTCTTCACTTTTATCGTGAGATTTATATGGTTTTTCTAATCCCATTCTATCAACTGATGCCGATGACCATACAGACCTATCAAATGGTAATAACTCTGAACCTAAATTGCTTACTCGTTCACCTCTTCTAGCAACCTTTGGGAGTCTAGCATCTTGCAATCCAAATATTGAAACAGGCTTTTTACCTTCAGTAGCATCTGAATAAAAATATTTAGCATAATCTTTAAACTTATATTTTGGGTTTCTTCCCATAGCTCTTAATACATAAGATTCAAGATTTAACATAGAATCACTATATGTATCGTATCCAGCTATAAATGACTCATAATTAACTCTCTTAGCTTCTCCACCTTCATATGTATCAGTAGCTAATTGTAAGAATCCTTTATAAGGTTGAAGTGAAGCTATTATAATATCTTGTTCTACAGGTTTTATTTTTTCTGAATGGAAATATTCCTTGCCCTTATCTTTTATTAAAACTCCTTTTTCAAATAAACCTCGATATTCTGTTTCGATTGTATTCCCATTCTTATCTTCAACTTTTACAGTTAAACCTTCTTTGCCAAACAATATATCTCTATAATAATCAGAAAAGTCTTCTTCTGTAAAACCATCTTTTGAATCTACAATTCTTTGAATATCATCTGTAGTTTTTGACTCAGCTTCATCCATTCTAGCTTCATTAATTCTTATAACTGTCTTAGGTTCTCCTTGCATAGTAGGGAAAGTTATATTATATCCTCTCTCGCCATCTTCACCTCTATAATGCTTCATAAATTGAAAGACTCTTTTAATTTTTACAACTTCGCCTCTCTTCTTTGAAGCTATTTGTGAATCAAAATTATATTTTCTTATACTGGAAGAATTAAGTAAGTCAAGTTCTCTTATAGATGTTGGGTCTGATGTATTAACAACTGATTTAACATCAGGAGCCATCTTATCCCAAGCATTTAATATATCAGTTGGAGTATCCCACCAATAATTTAATTTATCATAATCATGGTCAGCTTCTAATCTTGTCCATAAATCAACAGTATCTAATCTAACAAAGTTTCCATCAACAAAACCTTTTATACCAGCTATAACTTTATCAGATGAACGAGTAGAAGGCGTTCTTTGAAATACACCAGCAACTTCAACAGTTATATTCTTATCAAGATATGTTTCTAAGTCTTTTACCCAATCATGTAGCCTTCCTAATTGATGTTCCCTTTTACCTCCAAATACAAAACCTTCTACATTACCTTTCATCTTATTGTTAAAATCACCACCAGTTTTGGATATATAAACTCTACTTCTTTGAAGTTTTTTAGAGTCAGACCTTAAGTTGTCTATAAAATCTTTCCATGGCAATAACTCATCAGTTGCATTTTCTCTATGTACAATTACATTTGTATTCTTAGGGTCAAATCTTTTTGTATAATTATTATCACCTATTTCAGCTTGACCATATGTATATACATTTTCAATCCCATTACCTAATTTGTCTTCAAATAATACATTTCTCAATCCATTAACATGGTCAAATTCATAATAAGAAGGAACTAATACACTTTGACTACCATGATGATTCTCAGGGCTTATCATACCAGCCTTATCAATAAACTCTCTCATCATAGCATTTTTCATACTAGTCTTAAATGGTAAAAACATAGGATAACCATTAGCACTTAACCATCTAGACATAGTACTATACATTACATTATCAACGTCATCACCAACCTCACCAATTAAGAACTTAGAGAATGCAGTCATTCTAGATATATTACCACCACCTACAATACTAGCTAATCTATCTTCATAATTTCTAACAGCTGGTCTATTTAACCATTTAAAATATGCATCATTTAATTTTCCTCCTACCAAATCATTTGCAACGTGCATTGGTATACGAGCTGGTTTATCTTCAGCGTGCCAACTCTGCATCTGTATTGATTCTATAGGAAGACGTACTGTTTTATCTGTATTAGTAGATGCTAAAAATTGGTCCATATCTCTGTACTTACCTAAATCTATAATAGAACCATCATAATCTCCGCCTCTAATTTTTACAGCAGAATCAAACATTACCATATCTATCTTGTTATTTTCTAAGTATGGTTCAAATCTACTATCTACCATAAACATTGTCTTACCTAAGAAAGCAGCCTCACCATCACTTGCAAATGAAATAATAGGCTTAGCAGCTTTTGAACCTCTCCTATGAAAATCACCAGTAAGTATTTTCAACGCTTCCATAAATCTATTGCTAACAACTACAATAGAATTAAAGTGGCTTGTATCTCCTAACCCTCCAGGATATTTTAAATCTTTATCAACACTTAATATATTAGTATCAGAATTAAGTTTTCTTGCTCTTTGCACTTGCTCGGCTAGGTTTCTAAAAGCAGACGATAACTTAGGATTCATTTCACCTTTAACTAAAGCTTCATCTCTTAAAAGATGAAAATTATACATACCACTCTTATTTATAGGCTTTAGTACAGTATCAATAATTTCTCTCATATCTGACATTATGCCCTCAGGTACTGTTTTATCCATAAAGTCAGTTATTTGTTCAATTCTTTTAGTCTCAAGATTAGTTGTAGTTCTATTAGTAAAAAGTCTTATTCTTCTTAATGAGTCATGAGCAAATTCTTTTTCAGCAGTCCATCCTTTTGTATCAGCTTTTGAGTTAACTAGAGAATCCCAGAAATTTTTACCAAATTGTCTAGACCCAAATACAGTAGTTAACATTGTAGTAGCATGGTCTGATGTCCTTTCATCTGAAGGAATCTCGCCTCTAAACTTATAATTAATTGGATTCCCTTTATCATCAACATCAAATGCATCTACAATACGAGTTTCATCTGTTTTTACATACTGACTTATCATTCTATCAATATAATTTGATATCTCAGGATTATCTTTCCATGCTTCTCTATCTGCATTTAGAGTATCTACAAACCTATTTGCTAATTTATGAATACCACTAAGACCTTTTCCTGGTTCAGCCGTTGTTATTGGTATACCTATACCTGACTCTATATCAGCAAGCCAAGCTACAATATATCCACTTTGAGGTTTCTTAGCTCCTGCATAATAATCATATGCTTCAGCTTCAGTTGTTGCTAATCTAGCTTCAGCTTTTTGTCCTACTCTTCCAGCACCAGTATAAAAACCAACTCTTAAATCACCAATTACTTCTTTAACATTTCTTTTTATCTTATCTATTCCATAAAACTCAGGGTCAATAAATACAGATTCACCAAATTCGCTTGATAAGAAATCTGAAAGGTCATTTCTTCTAGCTGAACTTGGTTCATCTAAATGACCTTCACCTTCACCAACTTTTAAATTTCTAACCTTAACGCCTTCAGTTATGCCAGACCATATTTTAATTACATCATTTACAAATCTTTCAATCTGATACTCAGGCATCTCTTTCCAGTTTTTATGAGTATAGACTTTACCATCAATCTCTTTACTCATTTCACCTTTTTTAACTGTATAATCAAAGAAGTTTGATAGAGTAAATCCTCCAGGCATATCAGTTACTATAGTTTCTAACATAACAGCTGGTGTTTGTCCATATATAATATCAGGTGTTGTATATTTTAATCCCCAATCTTTCTTAAATTTTTCAAGAGTAAGTGATACATGAGTATCTGAATGAGACTTAGGACTAAAATCCTGTTTATCTCTTTCCATTAATATATCAATTTCTCTTTCAATTGGTAATGATTGTGTCGCTACTTCTATTTCTCTAGAAGCATCTTTGATTTTATCTGTTAATGTTTTATCAGCTTCATCAAATAAGAATACATTAGTCTTTGGATTAAATAACTTATATCTTTTGAGTATCTCTATAACTCTTGTAACATCACCTTTTCTATCAACTACACTATTAAGTGTTAATTTTAAGAAATCTTTATATTGGTTAGATGCTGTATTATAATAAACCTCATCAATAGCAGCTAATAAATCTCTATGAGTCATATCAATTTCACCAGTTTTAATTCTATTAAACTCAGAAACCAGTTTAAATAAATAGTCACTAGTGACAGCTGCTTTTGTAGTAGTCTCTTTTAATATACCACCATTTCTTGTTTTCCATAAAGGAGCTAATGATTCTTCATATAAAGATAAAAAGTCACCCAATAGCATTGATACATTCTCACGACCAACACCTTCCATTTTTTCAGCAGCGTCAACAAATAAATCATATAACTTTTTATTAGAAGATTCTAAATCTTTAAATATTTCTTTAACTGTAGAGTCATTATCTCTAGTCCACTTAAGCAAGCTTTTACTTATAGCATCTGTATCTTCTGCTTTTAAATTATATTTGTTAATAACATCTGAACTTAGGAAGAAATCTTTTAAATTACCAATCTGGTTTGTAAGCATTGCCATATCATAATTCTTACCCATTAATCTTGTCCTTGCAAGAACTTCCATAGTAGCTAAATGTTTTGGTGTCAAAGGCGAACCATCATTTGCCGTAGCCATTGCTAAACCTTTAGTCCTAGTATAATGAGCAAGATTAGTTACAAACGTTTTAACCATCTCTCTATTCCCTTTAAACCCATCAAGTATACCAAAGGCGTCGAACTTCTCCATCAGCTCACTCATTTGAGCTACATCCATCCTTTTTACTACAGAGCCAGATATCTCTTCATTTATTCCATTTCTTTCTTTCTGTTGCTTTAATACTTCTAAAACATCACTCGCGAATAATTGTTCTTTTCTATTCGGATTTATTTGTTTTCCATTCTCTGTTAAGACTATACCTGTAGGTGTTTCGTCTCTAGATAAACCTGGTCCTCCTGAAAATACTCTATCAAGTAGTGTTCTTACATCTGTTACTTCATCCCCAAATACACTCTTTTTAGTATTATTATCTCTTATAGCTTCAAACTCTAACCATGTATCTCTAATCCCCTTAGCGAACATATGAGATTCTATACCCTCCATAAAATAAGCATCTCCAACATGAAGCAAAGCATCGTCAGACATTACACCTTCACCAAACATTTGTGTAGTAAGCTCTCTATCATACTTATCCATCTCGCCTCTATCACCACTAGCCTTATCACCAAATAATTTTCTATGCATTTCTGCATTGTATACTATTTCATTTCTATCGCCTTCTCTCATAATAACACGATTTCTAATAGAACCTAAAGCACTTTTAAATCCATCTTCACCATCATTTCTACCATTACCAATTAGTCTTCTAGCCCTTTCATAATCTTCTAATGGTGATGTGGGGTCATATCTAATTTTTCTTAGAATAAGTTTACCATTAGCATCTTCAGATACAGGAGCCCAATCGTCTTTAGGCTTGCCTTCTTGTCTAGCTTCTTCTTGTAATATTATATTATATGCATCTTCAACAGCTCTTCTATTAACTTCTAAAACAGCTTCTATATTTTTAGAAGCAGAGTTTTGAGCTATATCTCTTATATCAGCTACTGAATATATCCCTTTACCAGTACCAGTTTTACTTGAATCTGTTCTATACTCTTGTAAAGACTTTAATTCTAAACCTCTTATATGCACTAGATAATCTGCTAATTCAGATTCAGATAACTCAATAGATTGTTTTAATCTTTTACCTTCAGGAACAGCTCCTTCCATTAGAATACTTAAAGTATCATATACATCATTGCCAGATATATTCTTATTTTTTATAGATACTTCTTCACTCGCATCAACTACAAAATCACGTTCTTCAAGAGACTTAAATAGTTTTTGCATATCATCAGTAGAATAATCTGGTTTACCATTCTTCTTTAAAATATCCATATTGTTCATAAGATTATTAAAAGCAGCATGGTCTACTTTAAGACCTAATGAATTAAGATATGAATCTACTTTCTCAAAACTATCATCATATACACGAGGTCTTCTGTTCTCAGGGATTAATTGAGTTCTTCCATTATGGTCTATATACTCTATATCTCTGCCTCTCTTAGTCATAACAGCACCTAATAGAGTATGGAATACCATATCTTCAGTTGGTATATTACCTTTTCTATACTCATTAAATAATCCAGCATTAAAAGCAACACTACCAGCAATCATTCTTGGCATAGAACCAAATACATCTTTACCAGAATCTTTTAAGAAACCAGGCCACCATTCCTTATAAAATGTTCTTTCAACAGAACTCATCCAACTTCTTAATTCTCTAGCTGTCTCTGGTGATTCAGCAAATTTAGCTATCTCATCTCTACTTGATACAGTACTTTTACCACCAGATTTATATAGTTTAGTACCAGCTAATCCTTTAAATATCTCAGGGTTATTATCCCATAAATCTTGAGCTCTTCTAGTAAGTAACATTCTTTCAGATGCATCATTTACATTATAATTAGACCACCTTTTTCTTCTAGTAAGAAATTGATTTGCTTTGCCCCAAGCTGTCTTCATAATACCCATGTCTCTACCGCCGGGTATTAATCTAATAACACCAAGAGCAGAACCAAGTACCATTGAGTGTCCTAATGTGGAGAATGGTTCGAAGTCTACATCCTCATTATATATACTATTAGTTAAATTCATAGGTAATTCAACAGCTGAGAATAATATAGCTTCTTCAGCTGCTGACGCAGCAAGACTAGCCATCTTTGAATTGCCCCATTTAGCAGCTAAATACTGATGAAGATTAGTTATAGGGAAATTATATTTACCACCTATATATTTAGTAACCTCATCTTTTATTAGTCCTATTGACCTATCATCTATCTTAAAAGGTATATCATCACCCTTCTTAGCAAATGCTTTAGCCATACTATCAACTTTCTTACGAATAATTGATTCTGTATTCTTAGCAACATTAGCAGCATATTGAGTTCGAGCTGCGTGTGAACTACCAAAGTGACCTCTTGTTACACCTTTAATAGATGCTTTAGGTGCTTGCAATAGACCAGACTTCTCAATCCATGATGTTACTTCCTTTGGGTCTAGACCTTGATTAACATACCATTTCTTGAAAGCTGGGTCAGCTTTTAATACTCTAGATGCATTACTTACAAATTTCTCACTCGCTTTAGCAGCACCATATCCTACTACCTTACCATCTCGTACTACTTTAGCTCCTTTTAATAAAGCAGAAGCACCAGCCTTCGCAGCCCCAAATGGTACAATAAAACCACCAACAGTACCAATACCAGTAGCAACTCTTTCAGCAAAGTTACGAGGTTGTAATCCTTCGTACGCCTCTTTAGACGCAGCTCTTACACCAAGACCAGCTAGACCAAGAGTACCAGTTTCAAGAAAACCCCATAGAGCCAATCCAGCTGTTCTAAAAGCACTGCCTTCACCTTCTAAAGTTTCAGTCATCCAATTTGGTTGTTGCCCTGTGCCAGCTGTTTCCCATAAACTTTGTCCAGTAGTTACAGGCCCAGATTGAGCCATAGGCGTTGGAGTTGTTATATTCCTAGCCCTAGCGTCTAAATCATCTAGGAATTTTTGGGTTAGATTGTCAGCCATTTTTTATATTAATAAGGCGAATAGTGACCACCGGTAGATTTTCTTTTAGCTTTCATAATCTCAGATAATTTTACCTCAGCTTCAAATCCCCTAGATTCTCTTAATTCTTCCTTTGCTTTAGATATATCTTCATTTAAATCAGCTAATTGTTGAACATTAACATCTTTCATCTTAGGAATCCTAGCGAGATACTCTCTTTGAATATCTGTCAAAGTCCCTTTCCTCTGTAATTCTTTTAAAGTCATTGATTCAGTATCTAAAATATTTAATGCATTCTGTTTAGTTTCATATTCATCTTCAGCTATTTTTAAAGACTGCTGAGATTGACTTAACATTTCTTTTGGAGTTGGAATGGATACCATAGGTAATCCTCCTATATCATCTTCACCTGCTTCAGCTTCTTTAGCTAATTGTTGCAAACCTAAACCAATATCTTTTCTTTGTATTTCAAAATCACCAGTTCCATATTCATATACTTCACTCATAATATCATCTTGATTCTGTAGAATCTTGTCAGTTCTATTTAATAATTCTTTAGCTTTTTCAACTTCAGATTCTGAACCACTAAATCCAATAAGACCACCTAAAGCTTTTGCAAATCTCTGTTGTTCTCCTGTGATAGATTCTGACTGAGCAATATTCTTTAATTTTCTACCAAGATTTAATATTGGTTGAGGGTTCTGAGCATGATATGCCCATACAGCTGAAACTACTTTAGCGGCATCGTTTTTTGAAAAACCTAAATCTTTCAACTCCTTCATAGCATCCTCACCACCATCATCTTCAGCATTATATATCATATCTAAACCAGACTCTGACATAAAACTTTGAGCTACATTATTCATCATTTGAGCATTAGCTCCTTGTAACAATTCAAGTTGCTTACCAACCTGAACCATATCAGCTTGTTTTTTTTGATAATCAAATTGCATTAATGCTAAAGCGTATTGTCTATCAGCTGATTCTCTACGCTGTCTATTTTCTAATATTCTGTTTAATGCTGCGAACGCTTCTGCTGCCATAATTTATCCTATTCCCAATGTAACTGCTGACCACGCTTTTTCACCTACCGTTTTAGAGCTTCCTTCTGCATCAGCTAATTTTTTTTCATGCTCCATTCTTATTCTCTCTGAACCTACTCTTGCTTTCTCAGATTCATACCATTCTTCCACAGCACCCATCTTTTCACCAAGACGGCCCATTAAACCTTGTTGGCCTCTTCCAAAAGACGACCCTATTCTTTTCCACATTTGAGAAGCCTTAACATTCGCTGAACCAGATGTAGCTAATCCACTTTTTTGAATCATTGATTGAAACTGACCCTGCAAGTCTTCTTTACTTTGACCAGTCTGAGCTGATAAGTCTCCTATATCTTGTAAATAACTAGCTTCAGCAACTTTTAATTTTGATTCTTTAACAGGCTCTAACGCAGCTAAAGATTCATCAGCTTTAGCCATTTGTTGAGTAAGATAATCAGATTTTATACGAGCTTGTTTTCTTGACGATTTCGCAGCACTCTCTGATGAAGCTGCCCCACTTAAAAAAGAAGCTGCTGATATACCTACCGCTATCCAAGACATACTTTACCCTTTATCCTCAAAATCTTTAGAAACAATTTCTTCTTCAATTTTATTCAAATCAGTCTCATTAGTTGCGTGTACTGTAACAAAAATACAATCTGTATGAGCATATATAATTCTTTTAGTACCAGCTTTTGTGATACCATAATGTGGAGCTTTTATTCTTTTTTCACCATCTTCACCAAGAATCGTCATCTCTCCTTGTAAAAGAAAGAATGGATGAGAATACTTATGTATTTTAGTAACTAACAATTCTCCAGCTGGATTAAATACTTCTCTAATATAAACACCTTTAGCAAAAGAATGTTTTAGTGGATTAAAATGTTCAAGTTCTTTATCTTTAAGAGACCTTTCACTTTCTAACATTTTATTCTCTACATCACTAATACCAACTCTAAATTCTTCTTTAGTATATTCAGATGGTAAAAATGATAATGGCTTTTCTAATCCTCCTTTTATCTCTACATACTTAGCAAAAGACCAAGCAATATCAAAAGGAAAACTATGCTCTATCCCAAACTCTTCAGTCATATCATCAAATTGTTTTTTAGCGTCTTGTTTATTCATATTATTTATATTTATATAATATCTCTTCAATAGAATCGCCTATCTTAACAAAGATAGTAGAACCTATCTTAATACCAGCTTCTTTAGCTTGTCTGAATGATTCTCCTACAGCTTTAACTCTATCCGTAGTTGAAGTAGTAAATGCAGTTTCTTTAGACAAACCCAATGTTGGAGCTTGAGCTTTTTTAGTAGCCTTTGGTGCAGTAGGGCTAGACTTTCCTTTATTAAAAATAGATTTATCACCCCATATATCACCTATATCAAAACCAGCTTTCTTGCCATAAAAATCTTTATTCTTAGCATCCTTTGAAGTCTTACTTGTCTCGATACCATATTTCTTAGCTAATTCCTCATGTTCCTTTCTAGATTGAATACCACCAACAACTGATTCAGCTAAAGAAAGAGCCTCTCCAAGCATTTGCCACCCTTGTTGGGCTTGTTCTTGCTTAAATTGTTCCATGCCAATATCAGATTCCATAGCATAACCAACATTAGCTATGTCATATAAACTAGCTTTGTATCTGCCTGATGAGGCTCCAGCGGCTCTATGAGCTGAGTATAAAGAACTTTTAGCCATATAGTATTCTCCCATTAAATTTACTATAATTCAATAGTGATATCAAAGTCATATTATTGTATAATCCCTACAGTTTTAAGAGATAATAATATCTCATTTACTTTACTAGTCAAAGAAGCTACATCATCTTTTTGACCAGAAGTTGTATCATTTACAACATTACTAATAGTCCCTCCAGTACTATCTTTTAATAAAGAAATAGATTTTGCTGGTATAACTATATCATCTTTAAATAACTGTTTAACACTATCTATTCTATATTGTTTTTTCTGAGAATTAATTCTCTCTTGTCGTGACATAGCCATATTATTTTATACTCTTCATTCTATAAACTACCGATATATCATTAATAGCAAATCCAGCTCCTGCTGTTGTAGTAAACCATAATCTAATACTATAAATATTATTTGCCTCTGATGATGTTGTAGGTTTCAATTCTGCAGTATGCCATGATTCCAAGTTCTCAGCAGAGCTCTTATCTAAAAGAGGAGTATCATCACTATTAAATTGTTTTAAATCGCCAATGTCAGTTTCACCATTTACTCCATATTCAACTTTTACCTGGTCAGCGTCTCCCTTGTATGAAACTAAAACTTTATATATTCTCTTCCTTACTCCTGGGAAACCAAAATCTATATCCTTTGTTTTTATCCTAAGAAAAACTGAACCATCAGGGTCATCATCCCATACATGAACAGCTCCAGCTGTACCCATAGCGATAACTGCATCACCATTCCAATCTGCTACAATATTAGTTTTATGAGTATCAGCTCCAGGACGCACCTTATCATAACCTTGAACCCAACTCTGTGTAACCATATCATAAAGAAAAATATCGCCACCATTAGAAGTCCCATCAACATCCTTTACTACTATTAATTGTCTCTTTTTAGGAATATAACCTATAATACTATTAGATGTGGCACTCTCAGTAATAAAATCCTCCCATGAATCACTATCCCCAGTAGAAGCATCTTTTATCATTTGCCTGCCACCTTTTTCAAGCAGGTTAATAACTTGTTTTCCATCATATAAATAACATCCAAACTTATTTACCCATGCAATACCATAGTCTGTTTTACATACAGCTCCTGGATGTGCAACTCCTTTATGCTTATAAACATCTTCAAGAAATTCTATATCTTGTGATACATTTATTATATATAATGTCCTTTGCTTAAACTGTAATATTCTATCTGCAAATTCCTCAAGTTTAACAATAGATTCACCATCATTTATAGAAGCCTCTACTAAACCTTTAGAAGGGAATATATCAAAACTATTTACAGGAGATTTAATCATAGCATCAGCTTTAATTTCTTTTGACCCATCGTTTTTTGTAATTTGTACATTACCTACATAAGTTCTTCGGCCTACAACAACGGCAGTAGAAAATCTCGATATAATAGATTCTTCATCTTCCTGTACACCAGTTCTACTAAAGTATGTATCAGTTTGATTAGGTTGTAATAAGTTTTCATGGTCTACATTAAAGTTATACTCATCAGTATCTGGATTAAATTCGCAATCAAACTCTTGACCACTACTTAAAATCTTTCCAGTGCCTTGTACAAAATTACATTCAATCTGTCCCCACCATTTAGAAGGAACTGTTCCAGAAGCATCTCTAATATACCAAACGCCTCCTGTTATTCTCGGGTTCCAATCAGAAGCATAAGGAATGCTAATCCTTACACTTGGTGCATGAGCGGCATCGGTAACAGGCTGTATGTATGTAGCTGGAGTAGTCGCTCCGCTACTAACGTCTACTTTCTCAATTCTTCTAACAAGACTTTCTTGTTTTTCATCATATATAAAACTAAATCCATGCTCCCATTTTCTATCCCATCCTATAGCATCAGTTGTAGTCTCAAAAGCAGCATCTATAAAAACTTCATTAGTATCTATATCGTTACCATCTACTCCAACATGCTCACCAACACCACTTGCAGTTCCTTTTGTGATAATAACTTTATGTATATCTATTGAATTAACATCACCTCCCATAGTACCAACCACTAATTTAACTATAGCTCCAGTTGTCCCGTCAGCACCTATTGGAGTATCTGCTACTGCAAAAGTAAGCGTATGGACTGTATCTTCAATAACACTAGTATCCTCAACAGAACCATCACCAACATAACTTGTTGACTTATGATTTATACCAAGACTACCAGCTGGTGTAGTGCTATTAGTAGCATCCCCAGCTGTAATTTCATAAGCCCACATACTATCATCAACGCCATCATAATTAACTCTAATTGTAATTGTCATTACATAGATATTGACAATATTTTCAGCTTTACCACGTAAATCATTACCATTTTCATAATAATACATTGTTCCTGCACTAGCTAAAGCGCTACCTATTCCAGTGGCTGTTGATTCATATGAAGCACCTGCTGTTGTGGTAGATGCTCGTATAGCGTCATCCCAACCTGAATTTGCACCAGGTCTTGATATATATTGAGATTGTAATGACCATGTATCTACAGATACAGTACTCCCAGAATTATACATAAATTCTCTATCTATATAACCATACCATTTACTTGAATTTGTATTTCCAAAATCAGCGTCGCAAACTCTAAGAGCTCCATCAACAGAATAAAATACATCTTTACGAAGGCCGCTAGTATTATCAGTTAATCCTCTTATAGGTGAACCAGTCTGGTCGTCTTCATCGCTATATAGTAAAACATAACCGGTAGTATCAGCATCAGAAAATACTAAATAATCTGCACCAATTTCTGTTCCACTTCCAATAGTATGACCATCAACTCTATCATGGCTAAACTGAAATAAACCATAACCTGGGTTTATTGTACTGGAACCAAAAGCGTTAGTTCTTCCGTGAGCAGGAACCCCTCCCATCATTCTTATTCTTCCAAGCTCATCTACCATCACATCCTGAGCTTCGGATAATTCATTCTCAGCAATATCTCTAGGGTCTGCATTAGTATTAAGACCACCATGAAATTTGTCTATCTTGTATATTTGTTTAGGCACTATAAATCAGATTCACTTATAATTATATCTTGAGCATGGACAGGTAAATCACATAAGCATGGTAAATCATCAGGGTCATCGTGTGAAAACATATCCATTCTAAGTCCGCCTTCTTTTCCTTGCACAGCTCCACCCTCAAGAACAGTATCCAAAAGAATTTTATCCTCTTCTGTATCTTCTACTTCCTGTCCCCCCTGCTGTACGGAACCATTCTGTTCAATGTATCTCTTCTCTTCTTGCATCCTCCACACTCCTTAATCTTACCTTTTGTAACTTTTTTAATAACTCTTGATACTGTATCTCCAAGACCTTCATCAGAGCTCCAATCGTGTC
>Ga0209128_1001143_pt1 | contig 18492 bp, 32 predicted proteins | sample ETNvirnome_6_100_FD_184072 | JGI IMG/M metagenome (GOLD analysis project Ga0209128, IMG submission 184072) | Marine viral communities from the Pacific Ocean - ETNP_6_100 (SPAdes) (version 2) | ecosystem: Environmental > Aquatic > Marine > Oceanic | place: Pacific Ocean | collected 2013-06-19 | reverse complement strand
GAATCTGCGATCGAGGATCCGACAGGCGCCCTTGTCGATCTCAGCCTGGGCCACCGTGACGATGCCGGCCGCGTGCAGGCCGATCTCGAAGCCGGCCGCGCCGCTGAAAAGACTGAGCGCCCTCACTCCTCGTTCTCCCCGCACTCGCACCAGTCGTGCTCTCGGTTCGCTCCGCAGTTTCCGCAGTGCGCCCCGACGAGATGGCGCACGTGGTTGAGCGGGCAGCGGATCTTCGGGGAGCGGACCAGATCGCCGCTGCCGGTGGCCCTGGACGTCCGCTCCTCGAGCTCGGCTCCGCAGGTCGTGCAGTGGGTGGCGGGAAGGGTCATTCGCAGAGCCCGTACTGGCTCATGCACGTCGGCACGTCCTCAAGGTCGCCATCGTCGCCCATGAACAGGTCGTCCTGTTCGGGCTTCACCTCTTCCTCTTGCAGGCGTGGCAGAGGGCGCCTTCGCGCTTGGGGGCTCCTCGCTCGCCCCTGGAGAAGATCTCGAAGCAGTCCTCTCCGCCGCAGGCCACGAGCCCGACCGGGGCGGAGGCGCCGCCGACGGATGCCTTGTAGCGGTAGTCCGGGGCGCGGGACTTGGCGGAGCGGCCGATGCCGGCGTTCGAGCGGCGGTACCAGTCCTTCTGCAGGGCGGATTCGTTGTTGCCCATCAGCCGTCCCCGAGGACGCGGCGGGCGCGGGCGAGGTCCGAAGCGTACTTGGCGAGGGCGACGGCCAGCTCGCTCTCGCAGGCGCCGCAGGTCTCCATGCGGACGAAGGCGTCCTGGACCGCCTCCCATGCCTCCGCCTGCGCCCGGACAAGCTCGATCAGCACACCGGTGTCCAGCGGCGCGTTCATGAAGAAGTCCATCCACTCCACCGAGCCGGGGTGGATCTCCATCTTCTCCGGCGGGGGGGTGGCGCCGAGCTTGTTGTAGCGGGCGACGATGGTCGCAGGGTCCTGGGCGTCCTCCACCGGGTTCATCGCACGGATCGACACGGCCTTGGACTCGGCCTCCTCCTCCGCCCGGCACGTGCAGCTCAGACCCACGACCCTCGAACACTTGATGCAGACCGCTGACATCTACCTGCCCTCCTTCTGCGCCCGCTCCACGATGCGGCGGACCGTGTTGGCGTGCCACTTGCCGCCCGGCTTCTTGGTCGGGACCTGCTGTTCGTTCATGTCCTTGGCGATCGCCTTCCAGCCCCTGCCGTTGGAACGACTGGCGCACATGCGGCTGGTCCACGACTGCTCGAACACGTTATCGTGGAGCTCCCCGTCCACGTCGTCCCACCCGTACGGAGGCACGCCGCTGTAGGCCTTCCTCGTCTCCTTGAGGTGGCGCAGGGCGCTCTTCGTCCGCTCGCCGATGACCTCGCGCTCCCACTGGTACACGGTCATCAGGACGTTGAGCACGAGCCTGCCGCCGGCGCTGGAGGTGTCGATGGAATCGTTGACCGAGCGCAGCACCGCCGGGGTCTTGGCCCCCTCGCCGAAGTACTGCCGCACCAGCAGGTCCCAGTCCGACAGCGACCGCGTCAGCCGGTCGAGCTTCATGATGACCAGCGTCAGCCCTGGGTTGGCCTCGAGCGCCGACAGGGCGGCCTGCAGCTGCGGGCGGTGGGCGATGTCCTTCGCGCTCACGCCCTCGTCGGCGTAGATGCCCACGAGATCGAGGTCGTACAACTGGCAGTAGGCCGCGATCCTCGCCCGCTGGTCGGACAGGGACACCCCGCGCTCCGCCTGGTCCTCGGTGGAAACCCTCACGTACCCGATCGCCTTGTTCATCGTCGCTCTCCTCTCCGACGCCCTATCGTCGGTGCAAGGCAACGGTAAAGCGGACTTTACGGACTGTCAAGCCCGCTTGACCATCGAGGCGCACGACGGGACCCTGAAAGGATGCCAAGCAGACACCGAAGGCGTGGCGGCAAGCGGCTGTCGAGCAAGAACCCGGACCGCGACAAGAGCACCGAACCCGGCGGCGGCGTGTGCACCTATAGGAACCCGGACCGGATCAAGTGGACCCCGGCGGTCTACCCGGCGGCGGCCCGGCGCAGCGCCAGGGTCATGACCGGCCTGCCGCTCATGCAGGGCGAGATGCAGAGAAAGGAGTACGCAGTGACAGACCGAGAGCAGGCCTTCGTCGACTTCCTCAAGGCGTCCGTCCCCGAGGGCGAGGGCTACGAACTCGACCAGCTGGTCATCGACTGGATCGACAGCCCGAAGTTCGGGGCCGACCTGCCGGAACGCCTCGAGGGCCTCGTCAAGGTCGCCGACGCCGTGGCGCTCAAGACCGTCATCCACCTCGCCAGCGACCACAACGTCAACGAGCGCGTCAGGCTGCGCGCAGCCGAGGTCGCGATGAGGGTATCGGGCCGCCTGTCGGACACGCTCAAGGTCGAGCACACGCACGGTGTGGCCGAAGGGCTGCTCGACAACGCGCAGCCGATGATGCTCCCGGAACCCGACAAGGCCGACCACCGCATTATCGACATCCCCTTGCTTAACGCGAGCAGCTCCCGTTAGCCTGACGGCCAGATCCAGATGCATAGACCGTGGTATCCCGCTGACGCGGGGGTGACACCTAAGGCCGAGCGCCGAACGGGAGCAGCATCATGATCCGCAATCAGAACGTCCGCGGCGACGCCGGCATCGACTCCTTCAAGAGTCGCTTCAGCTACGACGACAACGCCACCTTCCTGGGGGCCAAGCGCGAAGCCCGCGGCGTCACTGCGGACCCGGCCAACGGCGACCTGTACTACGACGAGGCGCTGGGCGCCCTGCGCCTGCGCTCGAGCGGGGCCTGGGTCTCGCTCGCCACCGACGGGACGATCCCGGGCTCCATCGACGACGTCTACTCGCTGGGCAACGCCATCACCCGTGACGGCGTCGGCGCCTTCACGATCAACGACAGCGCCAACGACGCGCTGGCCGACCTGTCGATCAGCCGCACCAACGGTTCCGGCGTCCTCATCCAGCTGGCCAACTCCGGCTCCGGCGCCGACATCGCCGCAGACGCCTGGACGGTCACCAACGCCGGGCGCGGGCAGTTCTCGGGCATGGACCTCGACGACGCCGAGACCCTGCTGTTTGGCACCGGCGACGACGTGTCCATCTCCTACGACGGCGCCAGCAACGAGCTGCGCATCGTCGACGACGGCGCCGACGGCGCCCAGGTCGTCATCGGCGGAGCGGACGGCACCGGGACCGACCTGGTCCTGCGAGGGGCCACCGCCGGCGCATCCGTGCTCTGGGACCAGTCGGTCGACGACCTCGTGCTCGCGGGGGCGGCCCGGCTCGTGCTCCAGGACTCGGTCGAGGCCGTCTTCGGCACCGGCGACGACGTCACGATCGCATGGGACGGGACCAACCTCGACGTCCTCTGCGCCGCAGACGACAGCCAGATCGTGTTCGGCGCCGACGGCGCCAACGCCTTCGACCTGCTGTGGCACACCGGCACCGCCGGGGCCGACATCGTCATCGATGCCAGCGCAGACCGCCTGAGCCTGGACGGGGTCGACCTCCGCCTCGAGGACGACGACGTGCTGCAGTTCGGCGACTCCGCCGACGTCACGATGAGCTGGATCTCCGCCTCGAGCCGCTTCGACATCCTGCCCGCGGCCGACGACACCGAGTTCCGCCTCGGCGACGGCACGACCTCCTGGGACCTGCGCTGGTACGGCGCCACGGCGTCCGACTTCGTTCTGTTCGACGCCTCGGCCAACCGCGTCACGTTCACCAACGTGGACATCGTGTACGCCGGCTCCTCGGCGCAGTCCTGGGCCGACTCGGTGGCCATCAACTTCGGTACGTCCAACGACGCCTCCATCCAGTGGAACGGTACGACCTGGAACTTCGAGGTCGCCGCCGCCAACTCCGAGATGCGCCTGGGCTCGTCCACCGTGGGTCTGGACCTGCGCTGGTACGCAGTCGGCACCTCCGGGTCCCTGGTGCTCGACACGAGCGCCGGCACCGCCACGCTCGACGCCGTAGACCTGTATCTGGGCGACTCGGACAACGTGTCCTTCGGCGATGCGCAGGACGTCGTGATGCAGTGGAACGGGTCGCTGTTCGCCATCACGGCGGCTGCGGACGACACCAACATCACCGTCGGTGCGGACGGGGCGAACGCCTTCGACCTCATCTGGCACACCTCGACGGCTGGCGCCGACATCGTGATCGACGCCAGCAACGACCAGATCTCCCTGGACGGCGTGGACCTGATCCTCGGCGACTCCGACGAGCTCCGCTTCGGCGACGCCTCGGGCGGAGACATCAACCTCACCTGGAACGCGACGAACCTCGTCGTGGACTGGGCGGCCGACGACACCGGCGCCTTCCACTTCGGAGTGTCGGGCGCACGAGGTGGGGACCTGGTCTGGTACTCGGCGGCCGGCGCAGGCTCGGTCACCTTCAACGCCGGCAACGCGGCCATCGTCACCTCCGGCGTCGACCTGACCATCACCGAGGCCGACATCATCAACCTCGGGGCCACCACGCCGGTGACCGTCACGCCGACCGCCGGCGTCGTCACGGTCGCCGCGGGCGCGGCCAACGACGTGTGGAACTTCGGCGAGGGCACAACGAACCTCGACCTGCGCTGGTACGGCTCGGCCGCCGGCAACAACGTCCTGTTCGACGCCAGTGCCGACGAGGTCCTGTTCGCTGGCATCTCCCTGCACCTCGGGGACAACGAGCGCCTCGAGTTCGGCGACGCCGCAGCCGGAGACGTCTCCGTTCTGTTCGACGCCACCAACCTCGTGTTCGCCACCTCGGTCGCCAACACGGTCGTCGAGTTCGGCGAGGGCACGACCAACATCGACCTCCGGTGGTTCGGAAGCGCCGCGGGCAACACGGTGCTCTTCGACGCATCCGCCGACGAGGCCGTCTTCAACGGCGTCGACATCGGTCTGCAGGACGACGACGTCCTCAACTTCGGCGACTCCGACGACGTGGTCATGCAGTGGCAGACCGCCGGCGGGTTCCTCATCACCGGGGCCGCGGCGGACTCGACCTTCGAGCTCGGAGCCTCCGGCGGCGGCAACCAGTTCGACCTGCTCGTCCACTTCGCCGGCGGTGACCTGTCCTCGGACGCCTCCGGCAACGTGCTCGCCCTGGACGGCATCGACCTGCGGGTCGAGGACTCCGACCTCATCCTGTTCGGCGATGCCGGGCAGGGCATCTCGGTGGGCTACGTCAACGGCAGCACCGAACTGCAGGTCCGATCCATCAGCGCGGCGCTCGTGGACTTCGACGGCGTCTCCCTGCAGATCAACGACTCGGACACCATCAACTTCGGCGACGCCGCCGACATGACGCTGCAGTGGAACGGCACCAACCTCGTCTTCGGGTGGGTGGCGGACGACACGGGCGCCATCCACTTCGGGGCCACCGGAGCCGGCAACTCGGGCGACATGGTCTGGTTCTGCGGAGGAGCTGCGGCCCAGGTGCTCTTCGACGAGGGCAACACCCAGGTCACCTTCGACGCCGTCAATCTGCAGATGGGCGACAACGACCTCATCGAGTTCGGCGACGCTGCGAGCGGGGACATCACCCTGGGCTGGGATGCGTCCAACCTGAAGTTCCTCTGGGCGGCCGACGACACCGGGGCGATCATCTTCGGGGCCAACGGCGGCAACTCCGGCGACGTGCAGTGGTACGCCGGGGCGGCCTTCGTCAACCTCAACCGGGGATCAGCCAAGGTCGAGCTCGACGGCATCGACCTGAACCTGTTCGACGCCGACATCCTGCAGTTCGGTGATTCGCAGGACGTGGCGCTCACCTGGGTCACCGCGACGACCTCCCTGGACGTCACGGCCGCCGCCGGCGACGCCACGATCCTCCGGGTCGGCACGGCCACCAACGAGATCGACCTGATCTGGACCGGGGCCACCGGCACCATCACGCTGGACTCGAGCGCCGGCGTCTGGGTGCAGGACGGCATCGACCTGTACCTCCGGGACAGCGACATCCTCGGCTTCGGCGACGCCGGCGACGTCTTCATGACCTGGAACGGCACGCAGTTCGTGATCGACGGGGCGGCGGACGACTTCCCGATCTACATCGGGGACGGCACGACCAACCCGGACCTGCGGATCTACGGCTCCGCGGTGGGCAACTACATCGACTGGGACAACGACGGCGGCAAGGACTCCCAGGGCCTGCTGACGATGACCAACACGATGCTGGCCATCTACTCCTCGGCGCCGGCGAGCGCCGGGGCGGCCGGCACCGCGGGCGAGCTCACGTACGACTCGGACTACATCTACGTGTGCATCGCCTCGGGCAACTGGAAGCGCGCCAACCTGGCCACCTGGTAGGAGGGCTGGCATGGCCATCGCCGATGGAAGGCAGCGACAGAACGAGAACGAGGAGTTCTACGACGTCCCCAGGTCGTTCACGATCTCCCGCAAGCTGTCGTACGAGGTCACCCTGGTCCAGTCCAACGCCTCGCTGCGCAACGTCCTGACCGCCGTCAAGCTGTACAACGGCTCGGGCGGGGCGATCACGTGCGGTGTCGGCCCGCAGATCAAGAACGCCGGCTGGGAGGCCGGGCAGTGGGACGACGGCGCCGGCGGGAACGACTACACCGACGACACCCAGGACGCCCAGAGCAGCGCAACCGGCACGTTCGCCCTGCAGACCACGACGAACAACGACGGCTTCGTGATCTCGGCGACGGAACGCTGGTCCTCGGCGATCATCATCGTCGGCACGCAGCAGGCCGGAGGCGTCCCGGTCGACGAGTGGACGTACTGGGACGGCTCGAGCTGGAATGCGCTGACCACGCTGGCGGCTGACGGGTTCTCCGCCACCGGGGCCTCCCTGCTGCTGTTCGAGCCGCCCGCGGCCTGGGCCAACGGCAACATGCCCGAGGGCGTGCCGACCGGCTACGCCATCCGCTACCGCGCCACGACCGCCCCGAGCGGCACCGCCGCCCTGGCCACCACCATCGCCGTGGGCGACCCGCTGCGAGTGGTCTTCTTCGACGTCCCCTCGCAGGAGTTCGGCTCCTACGCCGGCCCCAAGGTCAAACTGGGCGACCTCGGCGAGGGCATCCAGGTGGCCTTCGGCACGGCCCACGCCGACAACCACGCCTTCATCGCAGGCGAGCGGTACGACATCTGATGGGCGGCGGGTTCGACAGAGGGCGGCCTGTTCCGTTCGAGACCGATCTTCGGAGGTACGTCAACTTCCGCGACGACTTCGTCGGCGGCAACCGAGATTCAACTCGCGTTGGCGAGAGGAATTGGCTGCGAACGGCCATCACCGGGGCTGCCACTGACATCACAGACATCCTGGCGGAAGCTGGGACCAACGGTGTGGCTCAGATCAACGCTGCGAACGCAGGCAACGACAGCACCGTATGGTCGCAGTGGCGGGAAGAAGTCTTCTCTTTGGTTGCCGGGTTCCGTCTTGACGTCCGAATCAAGGGCGACACCACCACTGATAGTCGTTGGTGGCTCGGCCTGTGCGACGTCCGCACATTGGTGCCGATCGCCGCCAGAGCGGTCGAATTCGCCGGCTTCCGGTACGACACGGCCATAGACCAGATCGTGTACGGCGTCACGAAGACCGGGGCGGCTGCCGAGACCACGGTGTCCTGCGGGGCCATCGATGCGGCGGCGTGGCACACCTACAGCTTCGACATGCCGGTCGCCGGCACAGTGAGGTTCTGGCGGGACGGCGTGTTGCAGGGCCAATCGACGACGAACATCCCGACCGGACCCTACGTGCCGCTTTTCGGCATCCAGTCCGACGCGGCAGTGGCGAAGGACTTCTTGATAGATTTCTACCAGTTCTTCGCACCGCTGGATCGGGGGTGACCATGGGTGACGACCGGAAGATCACTATCACCGTGAAGGTCGACGGGGTGTCGTACGACTGCCCGCTCGACGAGTTCTTCGGCGACATGAAGGGACACGTCGCCGCTCTCGTCGCCAAGGCGAAGAAGAAGCCGAAGAAGAAGAATGGGTGAGGTGGTCCAGATGCCTCCGCTCCGTGTGGAGGGGCTTGCTCCCCAGTTGTCCTGGTCGGAGGTCTTGCGGGGGTCGGGTTACGACTCCGTGGAGGATCTGCCGCAGGACGTGGCGGACAATATCGCTGTCATGGCGGCGTCGATGTTCCAGCCGCTCAGGGACGAACTCGGCTTCCCGCTGACGGTCCTGTCGGGCGTCCGGTCGCCCGCGGCCAACCGTCGATGCGGCGGGGCCCGGAAGTCGCAGCACCTGACAGGGCTGGCGCTGGATCTGCGGGGGCCGAGCGAGGTCCACACCCTGCAGATCTTCGACGCCGCCAACCAGATGCAGCGGAGCGGTCGTCTGCCCAAGGGCGGGCTGGCGCTGTACCTGCGCAAGGACGGGTCGGTGCGCTTCTGCCATATTGACGCCCGAGGACGCCTGGCGCGGTGGAACGGCGGCGCCCGGAAGACGGCGGCGCTGTCGTGATGCGTTGGGGCTTCCACATCCCGGACTGGGTTGCGCAGTCGGCCGTCGCCGTGCTGGCGGTCACATGCCTCGTGGGGGGCCTGTACATGCTGTTCGGCTCCGAGGACCACTGGCGGTGAGGGACGTGCTCACGATGCTGCTGATGGGCTGCATGTTCGTCGGCTGCCTCGACGCTGCGGCGGACGCCGCCGTGTCCCAGCAGGAGTCCCACCGTGCGGAGGCTCGGGCGCTTCGGGCGGAGGCAGCGGCGGTGCGTGCGGAGTTGGCTGCTGGCGACGCGGAGTGGGCGTCGTTCCAGGCGTTGCGCCGGCAGGACGCGGTGTGCGACTGCACCTACAACCTCACGGAAGACCCGCTCGCCAATCACCTTCGCCACGCCGCCGCCCTGTACTGCAAGCGCTGCGTCATCAAGACCCACATGACAGAGGATGTCCCCCACGACGGAGAGCCGCTATGAGCGAAGCAAGGACCAGCACCGTGGCAAGGATCGGATCTTGGCTGGACGTCGCCCAGAAGGTCATCGTGATAGGCGGTGCGCTGCTGGTTCCGCTGTTGGTCTATGCCGGCACTGCGTATCTCGACACCAACTATGCCACCGCCCAGGAGGCCGAGAAGCACGCCACGCAGGCCGAGGTGCGGGCCGTCGAGATTCGATCGGAGAAGGCGGACGCCAAGTTGGAGAGCGACATCGATGCGAAGTTCCGGCAGATCCTGTGCCTGTTGCAGCGTGACCAGGGCTTCGTCTGGGTGAACGGCTCGTGCATGAATGTGAAGGGAGGAGGCTGATGGGCAAGGCGATCAAGGACCTGTTCGGGTCGAAGAAGTTCCTGCTGACCCTGTTGGGGTCGGCGGTCTATCTGGTGCTGATCCAGCTGGGCGTGCCGGAGCCGCAGGCCCTGTCGGTCCTAGGGCTGTTCGGCCTTGGGGTGGCGGGTCAGGCTGTGGCGGACCACGGCAAGGAGGCGGTCAAGGAGGAGCGGAAGATCCTCGAAGGCAAGACCGCCGGCCTGCCCCCTGCGGAGCGTGCTGCCGCCCTTGAGGCTGCGGCCTTGGGCGACATCGACGAATGAGCGGCGAGGGCGAGGGCGAGGGCGAGGGCGAGCGGCCCAACTTCTGCCACGAGCAGAGCAACGAGGCGTGCGTCTGCACGGACTGGCACACGTACACCGAGGTGGCGTCCAGGGCGTCCCTGGTGTCGTCCGGGAAGTGCGTGGTGCTCGAGCAGGGCGGCCTGCCCCTGGGGGTGGAGGGCGGCCTGGGGCTTGCCCTGGGGTTCCTGCTGGCCTGCCTGTGGAGTCTGCGATGATGCCACCAAGGTCCTACCTCGACTTGCTGTACGCCCCGCCATTCCGGGCACCGACCCGAGACGCCACTGAAAGCGAGCGACAGTTCTTCCAAAAGAATCCCACTGTCGCCGGCTACGCCGCCCCTGACGGGTCCGTGGTGCTGAATCCGTGGCGTTCGTGGAAGCCAGGGGAGCGACAGTCCGTGGTCGCTAACGAGCAGGCGCGTTTGTTGATGCGGTCGGGACGTGTCCCACAACCGTCGTTCAGATTGACGCCACAGCAGACGCAGTCGTTTTCTGGCTACGGCCCGCCGTTGGCGCAACGACAGACCGTGGCGGCGAGGACGTTGGCGGGCGACCCGAGCGTCGGTCGGACGACGCCACAACAGCAGTCCTATGCCGACCGCCTGCGGGGCGAGACGGAACCGGAATCGATGTTGATGCAATTCTTACGAGCCTTCGCTACACCCCGGCGGTGAGGTTCGGTGCGGGGCTGTCGCTGGCGCTGCTGATCTGCTGGGCGCTGCGCTAGCCGAACAGGTCTTTCTGTCGCCGGGGTTGGCCCCAGCGGTCCCTGACGACCGGGTCCTGTCGGGTCGCTTCGATGCGGTCGAGCCCCTTGGCGTGGGTGTCGGGGTCCATCTCGGAGCCGATGTAGCGGCGTCCCTGTCGTAGGCAGGCGGCTGCAACGGTGGCGGTGCCGGCGAATGGGTCCACCACCAGATCGCCGGGGCGGGTGTAGTCGAGGACTACGCGGACGAGGCCCTCGACGTCCTTGGTGCCGATGACGCCGGTGCTGCCGCCGTCCTGTGGGCGGATGGGCACATCTACGAGGTAGTGCCCAGGGCGGCTCCTGCTGTCGTCGACACGCCGCTTGGGCCGGGCGACGAGGATGTACTCACAGGACGACTGCGGTCCGTCTCCGGCGAAGCGAGGAGGGGCGTTGCGCTTGACCCAGACGACGGGGGCGAAGGTGTACCACCCGGTTTCTGACCACGCCGCCTCCCACATGCGCCACGTGTGGTGATCTCCGAACGTCAGGGCCCACGACCGGACTCGAGGCGCCCAATGCCCTGCGAAGGCGTCGCAGTCAGCCTCGGTGATGCAGTCGTAGTCGATGGCCGCACCGGGTCGCATCGTCCATCCGGCCTTGTCGGTCATGTACTTCTTGTCGTTGGGCTGGGGGCGCATACCTCTCTCGCCGTCGTGGGTCCGTGCCGAGTACGGCGGGTCGGTCAGCAGCACGTCGCACCGTTCGACGTCCGCCATCACGTCCTGCCAGTGCCCTAGCCGCAGACCGGCGCTCACGCGTTCCGCCTTTGGATGCCCCGGCGGCGGTCGTCCGCCCAACCCCGGCGCGGAGCTTCGCACACCAGAGATCGAGCCGGCGGAACTGCCGACCCGTGGTGTCTCCGCGCCGGGGTGGGACCGGCGATCACCTCGTCACCTTCCACCGCGACCCGGTCCCGCTCATGGACTCGACGACGAGCCCGGCGTCCATCGCGGCCTGCTCGAGCGCCTCCCGCACCTCGTCGGGGATGGGGCGGCCATGGCGGGCGGCGATGATCAGGGCCTCAAGCGTCCCGAACTCCTCCCGATCCAGGGCGAAGGCGCAGCCGTGGCAGATCGCCGTGCCGTCGTGGCACCTGGCGACGAGTTCGCAGGCGGTCATGCCGGCCGCCCCAGGCACCGTCTGCACCACTGCGACGGGTTGTGCGAGCAGGCGGTCTTGGCCGCCGCAGGGGGCGGCGCCGGCTGCGTCAGGATGGCCCTCGCCTTCCGCCTGACCGCCCGGCGCACATGCCGCTGGGTCCGGGGCACCGCCGCCACGATGGCGTCCAACTTCTGCTCAAGCGTCATCTGCGCCTCCTGTCGGTCTACTCGCAGAGCCCGTACTGGCTCATGCACGTCGGCACGTCGTCGAGGTCGCCGTCCTCGCTGGCGAACAAGTCGTCCTGTTCCGGCTTCATCAGGTAGTCGTGTACGGCGGTGATCGAGGCGTAGGTCATCTCGGACGCCTCGTCGTAGCTGTCGTGGGCGTAGGCGGGGATCTTGTCGTGGGCGAAGAACGACGACGCCCCCCGCTTGGCCCTGGCGATCACGGCCACCTCGAGGGCCACCATCTTCGGCAGTAGTTCTGTGTCCCGCCGAAATCCGTTCCTCAGTTCGCCCAGCCGCACGTGGATGCACGGCCAGCAGCCGACGCGACCGGCTCCGAGCCTGTATAGCGGGTTCGGCTCGAGCCCGTGCCGCTCGTGGGCGGCGAAGACCTCCTCGACGGACCAGCGCAGGATCGGCCGCCAGATGTCGTAGAAGCCGTTGAAGTCGCCGCCGGTGTTGTCCCACTCGGCCATCTTCGACCGCCGCAGGGATTCGCCGGCGCGCACGCCCTGGCAGAGCACCGGCCGCACAAGCCCGCCGGAATCGATGCCCGCCTGCATCCACCGCTGCATCGGGAACACCTTGAGTTCCTGGGTGCAGAACCGGGCCTTGACCGACGGGAACCGCTGCTTCTTCTCGCATAGGCTCTGGAACGTGTACTTGCTGTCGGACCGCTCGATGGCATCGAGCCCGAGGGCGGGCGCGAGCGTGCCGTCCATCCACTCGTAGGTCAGCGGGTGTTCGTGGCCCGTGTCGTTGAAGACGAACCGCATGGGGTTGGGCAGCCCGGACTCGAACTTCAGCCACAGAGCCATCGCTGCGCTGTCCTTGCCGCCACTGGTCGCCACGATGAGCGTCTGCTCGGGGTCGGGCGTCATCTGCGCCTCCGGTTCGCCTGATTGCGTGTCCGTCGTCTTCGTTCCTTGATGCACGGTTCGCTGCACACCAGCCGTCTGCCCTTGCGGCGGGGGACCACGAAGGGCTTGCCGCATTCCGCACAGGTCCGCGTCGCCGTCCGGACCCGTTCGCCGGGGTGGGTGTCGTCGACCGAGCCGCCCCGCTTCCACAGTCGCAGGCAGGGCCGGCAGAGGTAGCCGTCGCAGCCGGGGGCGCACGGGGAGTCCCAGTCGACCGCCCCCGCCTTGCAGCAGCAATGAGTCGTGTCGACCGATGAAGTCGTCATCCACCGTCGCTCACCATCCCTCTGTGCCGTCTTCCGCCCCGTCACCACGCGGGTTGCCGGCGAATGCGTCGTTGTCGTAGGCGTCCACGGGCGGGCCTTCGAGCGGCCTCTGCGCGTCGATGGCGGCCTGCGACTGCTGATGCGACGGCGGCGGGTTGTTCGGCCCGGACCCCTTCGGCCACGAATACCACCCGAGCGGCCAGTGCCCCCCGTTGTTCTTCTCGCGCCCCATGCACGGCGGCCCCCCGTCGAAGCCGGGGCATTCGAGATCAGGGCGGTTGCTGTTGGCGTCGAAGTTGCGGGGCGTGATGCCTGCCGTGCCGCACCGCGGGCACTCGGAATCCGGCCCGCCCTTGCCTTGCTTGCCGGCGGTCGGGGGGCGGGGCGGCTGCCGGGGGGCGCTCGAACCGCCACGGGACTGCTGGGTGGCCCCGTTGCGACGCGGAGCCGGGCCCTCGCCCTGGCTGTACTTGTCCCCGTCGAACTCGCCCAGGTACACGTCGGCGCTCATCCCGATCCGCACGGCGGCCGTCATCAGGGCGTCGGTCAGCGACTTCTTGGCGAACTCCTCGTCGGGCATGAACCCGTCGCGGCGCTTCATGAGGACCGGGGTGCAGCCGAAACTGTCGAACCGCCCGGTCTCCTCGCCCCACCTGTACCAGAAGGAGATGCGGACGTAGTGGATGGGCTGTTCGCTGCCGACGATCTTGTCGTCCACCACATCGAAGCCCCAGCCGATGCCGCAGGGCCCGAGCACCTCGGTCAGCCGCTTGCAACGCCATATGGGGTCGATGGCCGTGCCCTTGAACCCGCCTGTTCGCTGGAAGTCCTTCGCGTAGTTGGGGTCCGTCTCGAAGAGGGACTCCCACAACTCCGTTGGGCTCCCGTCGATGCTGGCGGGAAGGGGCGTGGCGATGTCTTCGGGCATGGCGGTCTCCTTGAGGGCGTCTCGCAGGCTGCGGGTCACGGCCAGAGCACCACGCAAGGCACGGCGTCGTCCGGTGCGGCGTCAAATTCGTCCGGGTCGTTGAGGTCCCAGGCCTTGCCATCCTTGAAAACCGGAGCGGCCCATGTGTCGGTCAACGGCTTGAACCCGTTGCCCTCTTCGTCCTTCGCAAGAACGACCAGCAGGGACTCGTCGAGATCCTTGAGGGCGGCGATCATCTCCTTGATGGTCATAGCGTCCGCTTGACGTGCCGGCCCTTCACCAGCACGGCCCCCGGCACCGCCTCACCCCGTTTGAGCAGGCGGGCGATGGCGGCCTTGTCGGGCCTGGACGTGGCCGGCACCACCTTGAGCAGTTCGAGCGGCAGGGCGGCCTCGTCGGTGACCGACACGGACGGGGTGGAGTCGAGGGCGACGAAGCAGGACGCCTCGCCTTCGAGCTTGCGCACGCCCAGGGCGTCCATGGCGGCGAGCAGGCGGTCCATCATGGACTGTTTCTGCGCCTCGATGGTCTTGCGACGTGCGCCGAGGTCCGCCTGCCACCGCTTGAGCCGTTCGTGGTTGGCGTCGAGTTCGCGGATGACCGATGCGTAGGCGTCGCACTTCTGCGCCAAGTCCACGGCAAGGTAGCGGTCGAGGTCGGCCGTGAGGTCCTCGCGGTCTACCCCGGCGGGTGCTTCTTCGTCGCTGGCGAGCAGCCGGCGCAGGGTGGCGACGTCGGCGGCGATCTGGGCGAGCGGGGCGAGGGTGCTCACAACGCCTCTCCCTGCCCGGCGTCGCCGTTGGCCGTGTCGTCGTGCAGATCGGCGTCCTCGACGATCCACGTGGGGTTCATCTTCTGCGTCAGTTTCACGGGCGGCGTGACCACCCGGATCACCCGGTACGTGCCGGCCGTCGCCAACTGCGTCAGCGCGCGTTTGGCCGCTGCGGTGTCCTTGAACGGGCCGGCGGCCACGTCCGACCACACCCATTCCTTATACCCTGCACCGATCACGCGTTCTTGGAGCCGCAATTCGCCGAGGTTTCTCGTTCGCCTGTCACCCATCGCAGTGCGCCTCCTCGAGCGTCATCGTCACGGGCAGTCGCAGTCGCAGGGTGCGGACCCGCCGCCACGCGCTGGCCCGCTTGGCCTGCGCCAGGGAGCCGGAGAAGTCGAAGGCGCAGTCGCGGCACGTCACGGTGTCCCTGCCGCACCACCGCCGGTCGTCTTTGTTCAGGGCGTCGCCGCAGTGGCAGCAGCCGGGTCGGTCCAAAGGGTTCACGTCCGTCTCCTTGTTCGCAGTCGCACTGTGCCGTCGCCGTAGCCGTAGCCGCCGCCGGAGCCGTCGCCGTAGCCGTAGCCGGAGCCGTAGCCGTCGCCGCCGTAGCCGTAGCCGGAGCCGTAGCCGGAGCCGTCGCCGCCGTAGCCGTCGCCGGAGCCGCCGCCGCCGGAGCCGTAGCCGTAGCCGTCGCCGGAGCCGTAGCCGTAGCCGGAGCCGTCGCCGGAGCCGCCGCCGGAGCCGTAGCCGTAGCCGTCGCCGGAGCCGTAGCCGTCGTAGCCGTCGCCGGAGCCGCCGACAGGTCTCCGTTCGCCCCGGCGTAAACGTAGCGTGGCTACACCCCCCATTCGTCGTCCACCGGCACCCGGAACACCTCGGCGTCCACGGGAATGTCGACCACGTTCGGCACCGGCCTGATCGTCACGTTGTCGGATTTGGGGTCGGCAAGCACGCCATCGAAGCCCACCGTTCGCCAGTTGAACACCCAGACGGCGCGGTGCAGGCGGATGCGCCCGTCCTCCTCTTCGAGATCGCCCGCCCAGATCCACCCCCGGTCGACGACGACGACGCAGCGGTTGCGGTCGCCTCCCGGTTCGGGCTTCGGCACGTCCGACGCGCGGACGTAGTCCACCTCGTCGATGCGGATTGTCTTCGGTGCGGTCACGCTGTCGTCTCCTTGTTGAAGGTGGACGCCGACCCCCGGCCGAAACAGCCCTTTCGGTCGACCAGCGCGGTGCTTCGGGTTCCGACGTCCACGCCAGGCAGTCTGACGGCGCTCCAATCCCATGTCAACGAAAAAGCGCCCACTTGACGAGGGCGCACGACAGGGGCACAATCGCCGCCATGAACATCCATGCCCGACTGACGACCGCCCGCGAGGCCGCGGGTCTTTCGCTTCGAGCCGCCGCCCGGAGGATCGACGTCACGGACACGACGCTCCGTCGCTGGGAAGACGGCGGCAGCTGTCCCCGTGCGGACCAGATCGACGCCATCGCCGACGTCTACGGGGTGACCCGTGATCGCCTGATGGGTCCGTCGTGACCGCCATCTTCGTCCCCGGCGTCCCCCGTCCGCAGCCCCGTCCTCGCGTGTACGGCAAGCACACGGTGTCCGATTCGCCCGACAGCCGTGCGTGGAAGGACGTGGTTGCGTGGACGTGGCGGGCGTCGGACGGCGACTGTGTGGCTGATGGTCCGGTGAAGATGACCCTCGACCTGTACCTGCCTCGACCGAAGCGGCTGATGCGCAAGAAAGACCCGGTGGGTCCGATTCCGTGCGGCAAGCGTCCCGACATCGACAACTACATCAAGGCGATCATGGACGGCTTGCAGGGCGTGGCGTTCGCCGACGACGGACAGGTGGCTCAACTCGTCGTGAGCAAGTGGTACTGCGGTCGGCACAACACGGAGTCGGGTGCTCGCGTTTCGGTGGAGGCGCTATGAGCGGCGACCGGTCCCATCTGCCGTGGGTCGGCGGCGAGTCGACGGAGGCGTCTCGGCGTGCGGAGCGTGCGCACGAGGACGACCGCTGCGACCCGCGCACGTGTCCTTGCTGCGCCCGTGAGCGTGCGGACGAGGAGTGGCACAAGGGCCGCCGGGAGGACCCGTGAGCGCGACCCTGCCCGGCGTGGAGTCTCTCCAGCAGGTTCGTGAGCGGCTGGCCCGTGAGCGTCGTGCGGAGACGGAGCGTGTCCGTGCTGCGGCGAAGTGGTGGATCGAGCGGGACGCCGACGGTGTGCCGGTGCGGATGTGGTGGACCGGGCGATGAGGGTCCTGTCCCTGTTCAGCGGAATCGGCGGCCTCGATCTGGGCCTCGAACGCGCCGGCATGACGGTGGTCGCCCAGTCGGAGGTCGACCCCTACGCCAGCCGGGTCCTGCGCAAGCACTGGCCCGACGTGCCCAACCTGGGCGACATCACGAAGATCACGGAGGACAACCTTGAAGGACTCGGACCTATCGACCTCGTATGCGGCGGGTTCCCCTGCCAGGACATCAGCGTCGCCGGAAAGCAGGCCGGCATCCACGCCCCTCGCAGCGGCCTCTTCTGGGAACTCATGCGAGTCGTTCGTCTGGTGGGACCGCGACACGTCCTGCTGGAGAACGTACCAGCGCTGCTTTCTCGACCCGACTGGATGGGAGCGGTTCTCGGAGCGCTGGCCGAGGGCGGGTTCGATGCGGAATGGGATTGCATCCCCGCGCAAGCCGTCGGCGCTCATCACCGGCGAGATCGGGTCTTCGTCGTGGCCCACGCCGCGGGTGTCGCCCGGGAATTTCAGCGTGGTGAACGGCAAGCGGTACGAAACAAGCCTGCAGTCAATGGCCCGACGTGGCCTGCTCCAAAGGCAGACTGGCTCCCTGAACCCGACGTGGGTCGAGTGGCTGATGGGGTTCCCGATCGGGCACACCGACTGCGGGGACTAGGGAACGCGGTGGTCCCGGCCGTTGCGCAGCATGTGGGGCGCCTCATCATGGAGGCCCCTTGACGTCCCCCGCCCCGTTCAGCCGTGCTACAATCGTGCGGTCGGGGTTGCTCCCGATCGCCGCGCCCGCCCCCTGGGCCTTGCTTCTCGACCCAGGGCTACGGGGGGCGGCGCATTTTCGTGTCGAGGAACCGTGTCAGAAGAGCCGTTCGCCAAAGTCCCCACGCGTGTTGCACGTGACGTCCGCCTGTCCCTTGCAGCCCGAACAGCCTACGCCGTGATTGCGTCCTACGACTGGACCGAAGCGGGGATGCTCGGGGGCCTGAAGACCCTCGCCGCAGACCTTGGCGTGAGCGTGCGCACTGCTCGTCGTGCCGTGGCTGAACTCAAGGGAGCCGGGCTCATCGATGTGCAGCGTCGCGGCAAGGGGAAGACGTGTCGCATGATGTGCGCCAGACCGGCCACCACAGGCCACTCATCGAGCCATGACCGGCCACCACAGGCCGGAATAGACCGGCCACCAGTGGCCGCACAGGAGAAGAAACGAGGGGAGAAGAAAGAACCCCCCAACCCCCCTTCCCAGGGGGGCACCGTCAAGTTCAGCGACAGGGACCGGAAGATAGTCAGCAAGGCGTGGGCGGTACCCGGCATGTACGGCGACACCCGCATCGCATGGCGAGCCCTCGATGAGGCCGGAAGGTCCGAGGACAAGTTGAAAGCCGCCTTCGCGTGGTGGGCGGACAATCCGGGGACACAGCTTCCCGGCAAGGTGGTTGCGTGAGCGTCTTCATGGGCGGGCTGTGAGGGCGCTCAGTCTTTTCAGCGGCGCGGCCGGCTTCGAGATCGGCCTGCACGCGGCCGGCATCGATGTCGGACCTGTGCCGAACTGGCGGGGGTGGGACGTCTGTTCCTGCAGTGACAGCGGAAGATATAGGGCGTGTGGGAATGGCGTCGCGAGCCCGTGCGCCGAGTGGATCGGACGGCGACTCATGGAGTCCACGAGCGCCGGCACCGCCACGCTCGACGCCGTAGACCTGTACCTGGGCGACTCGGACAACGTGTCCTTCGGCGATGCGCAGGACGTC
>Ga0209128_1001141_pt1 | contig 18533 bp, 11 predicted proteins | sample ETNvirnome_6_100_FD_184072 | JGI IMG/M metagenome (GOLD analysis project Ga0209128, IMG submission 184072) | Marine viral communities from the Pacific Ocean - ETNP_6_100 (SPAdes) (version 2) | ecosystem: Environmental > Aquatic > Marine > Oceanic | place: Pacific Ocean | collected 2013-06-19 | reverse complement strand
AGCTGGTAAAATGGTATTTAGTATTTGTACTAAGGATGCAGGTGGAACTGGTAGTGGTGTTGAAACTGCATTATTACTTGAAGGTAGTGATACAAATGATGAAGTTGATGTAACTATTGGAGCTGGGGCAGCTTCAGTAACTACTGTGTCTGGAGAATTAGATATTGATGGTGCTAAGATTACAAGTGCAGGTGTATTAGAATTAGACCCAGGTGGCCAACTTAGTGTTACAGGACAAGATATGAGTGTTGATACTACTAAAAAGATTTTTCTTGATGGTGGTGGAGATACTTATATACATGAGCAGAATACTGATATCTTACAGATTGTTGTTGGCGACAATATACTTATGCATATTCAGGCTGACGCGAGTGATGCAGATGGGAATTATATTTCCCTTGGTGGTGCTACAGGGTTTGTAAGAAGAGAGGCAACTTTTAGTGTAACAGGCGCTTTTGCATTTGGTGATTTAGGTGGAACAGATGATACAGATATAGATTTTAGATTTACTAATAAATACAGATTAGAAATAATTAATGATATTACAAATATGAATCTTATATTCCCTGCTGTATCAGGTAATTTTTTATTAGTTTGTTATATATCAGGTGCTGGTGGTGGCGACCACGATGTTACAAATTGGAAAGTATATAAATCAAATGAAGTTGCAGCTTCTACTACAGATGTTATGTGGGCAGGTGGTAGTGTTCCTGCATTTACAGCAGGTACTTCTGTAGATATAGTATCATTTTATTGGGATGTTACTGAGCAACAATGTTATGGAACTGCCTCTTTGGCATTTGCTACACCATAATAATGGCATTTAAGGATAATACATTAATATTTAGCGATACCAATATAGTAGAAGAAGATTCTAATATAGAGGTTATGATGGATTGGGAAGATTCTATTATGCAGAAAAGTGCAGAATATATATGTGAATCTAAAGGAGATATACTAGAAATAGGTTTTGGAATGGGTATATGTTCTGATTATATACAAGCACAAGGAGTTAATTCTCATACTATTATAGAGATACATCCACAAATAATAGAGAAATTAAATGTTTGGGCTAGTGGTAAATCTAATGTTACTGTAATAGAAGGTGATTGGAATGTTGTTAGTGGTCTTGGTACTTATGATGGTATATTTATAGATACATTTGGAGATGATGGTTGGAGTAATTTTAAAACATTTGTATTAGCTAAAGGTAATAGTGGAGCTAAAGTAACTTATTGGAATAACTTTAGGGAAGAGAATAATGAACATAATTTTGATAGTATTACTTTTAAGCAATTAAATGTATCTCCTAATAGTAATTCTTATTTTAATGGAGATATATATTATATGCCAAAGGTGGTATTGTAATGCCTGATACTATTATATATGCAGAGAATTCTGATGGCTATATAAATAAATCTAGTACTTTAAATTATGTTACAGCTAGAGATGCAACTGTTGGTTCTGGTATTAGTAGTTCTGCAACTAGGAATGCTGTTGGTATCCAGGCACATAAATATGCTGCAAGAGGAGGTGGAAGTGAATGGAGAGTATCAAGATCATTCTTTATGTTTGATACATCATCTTTTGCTGCATATGCTGATGTTACATCTGTTATATTAAGTTTACGTGGATATAGTAATTCTAGTGGTGATGTAATAGTAGCAAGAGGTACTCAAGGTGTATTATTGTCAACAGCCGATTTTGATGCAATACATGGATGGAGTGGTGGCGGAGGGGATGAAAGTGGTAATGTAACTTTTTATTCCAATCAAATATCAACTTGGAATACATCTGCATATAATGATATACCTTTAAATTCCACAGCAATTTCTTTCATAAATGCAGGTAATAATCTTGAGATATGTGTATTAAATTATGATTATGATTTATTAGGAGTAGATCCAGGGTCAAATACTGATACAAGAAATGGATTGTATTATACAGATTATACTGGTACTAGCTATGATCCATATATAACAGTAACAATCCCATCAGCAGATAATGCAATATTTTTTGGTACAAATTTTTAGTTGCATTTATATAGAGAGTTTTATTAAATTGTAACGATGAACTATTTAGTTTTAGGAGGTTAATATGTCACAAGCCAAAGCAAGAGCAATGTTAGTAAAATCTCAAATGGAGGCTCAAAGAGAATCAAGAGAAGAATATGAAGATAGAGTAGAACAAAATGAAAGAGCTAGAAATTGGAGTACATGGGGTGGTTTAATAGGGTCTATAGGATTACCTTTAGCTTTTGCTAGTGGAGGATTAACTCTAGGTGTAGGAGCTTTATTAGCTGGTGCTGGTAGTAGGGCTGGCCAAGAATTTGGTGAGCAATTAGCTGGAGGAGTACAAGAAGGCCCTTTAACTAGAAGAGGTTTTGGCTCAGAGCAAAGATTAGCATATGAACAGAATTTAGAAGATGTATATGGTGGATGGGATGAAAAACAATGGATGGATGCAGGTCAAGCTGCAATTACAGCAGCACTTATGGGTGGAGCTCAGGAAGCGTTTACTAATACAGCAATGCCACCAAATATTTCAGAGGCAGTCAAAGCAGCTGAAGCTGCAGGACATGTAGAAAAGGCTGCATTTATGTCTAAACCATATAGCATTTTTAGTAGGATGGGAGAAACATTAGGTAAGGAATATAAGCTTAATCCTTTTGATGTTTATTCAAAATAATGATTATTGAAACAAATCCCTTTTCTGGCCAAGGTGGATCAAATCCTTATGAACTTCCATCATATTATGAGAGTGGAAGTTTGGGCACACCTACTGATACTATGCCAGGCTATGGCCTACAAGATATAGAAAGTTTATATGGGGGTTTTCAAAATATATATGATGCATATGAATCGATGTATGGATCACCTGGGGCAGCAGAAGCACAAGCTGCTACAAGAGCACAATTTGGGTTGGATATAGAATATGATCCATTAAAAATGGAAGGAGATATAAGAGATCAACATAAATTGGATTATAAATCATATAAGCAGAGTTTAACAGACTTACTTGAAACTAGTAGAGGAGAGGCTAGATCTATGAGACGTAAAGTAGGTAAAGCTGGATTTGCTGGTGGGGGTGCTGGAAGCAGAGAAGCAGCATTGATACCTCAACGTGCTGGATTAGCAACTCAAGCTGCAAGGAAAGGTTGGGAAGCTACTCAACTTGGACATACTGGAGCGGTATATGATGAAAGAAAAAAATATAGAGATGATTTATGGGATCGGTATCAAAGGTTTTCTACAGCTGCCCAATTTGGTGATTATATGGGAGCAGATCCAAGCGAATTTAATCCAAATATGACTATGAGTGAGGCTACAGGAGGAGAGTATGGTAGTCTAGCTGAAATGTTAGAAGGTCTTTGGTAATATTGGAGGATAATGAACGGATATAACCCTAATAAATTTAAAGATTTAGATCTATCTTATGATCCATTAAGTGAAGTTCCTGATTTAGAAGAATTAACTTATAAATATGTAGATGAGACACGAGATCCATTTCTTGCAAGTATTGAAGGATACGATTTTTTTTCAGAGGATATACTTAAAAAACAAGCTAGCCTGGGAGCTAATCAATCTCAATTAAACTATGAAGCAGATAAATTAAAAGCTGTTAACTCTTTAAATGAAATAGGTAAAGTTAAAAGTAAAGGTGGATTTGCTGGTGCAGGAGCATATAAAAGTATGGAATCAATTCTTACAAACTCATTAGTGTCAGATGCAATGGCTAAAGATATAGGTATAGCTTCTGAATTGTTAGGAGCTAGAAGAGGTACAAAACAATTAAGAGAACGACATGTTGAAGATTTATGGGGACTATATACAGATTTCTTATTAGCAGATCCAGATGTTGCTGAATCTTCAGAAATTTTTGAAAGAGAGGGTGGTAGACCTGGGTGCTACAATTATGAAGGATGTAATACTTATGATCCTACACTAGGTGTCATGCCAGAACAAACTGATTATCCAGCTACATCTGAGGGGAATGATTATTATAATCAAGATGTGCAAGCATATATTGATTGCCTTGCTGATGAGAATTGCGGATAATGGCGATTAGAAGAGAATCAAGAGCAACTAGTATGTTAGAGCAGTTTATGGCTGACTTGCCTCAGTTAATAATAGGAATGCATGCTAACGCTAGTCGTGCAGCATTAGAAAGAGAGAAGATGCGTAGCCAGGAAATGATGGCTTTAGCAGAACTTGAGATATCTAATCTTTCTACTAGCAGACAAATTGAGATGGAGAAAATAGAGAATTTTAGAAATAGAAAGCAAGATCTACAAGATAAAACAAGGTCATTAACAAGTGCTGTTCAAGATTTATCTGATATTAATGTAACATCTGATTTTGATGGAGCTAAAGCTCTTGACAATATTGCTGCTGGATATGATGGAGTATTAATGTCTGGCATAGAAACTTCGATGAATAATCTTCAAGAGTATTCTAATATGGCAGCAACAGAAAAAGCTAAAGCTAAAGCTGCTGAGGATAATTTTAATATGGCAACTAGGTTGCATTCAGATATGATACGGAATGCAGATCTTTTAGCAGCACAAGGTTCCCTTCCTTATCAAATAGAACCAGGAGATATGGCTGCATATTTTGATAATGTTATAATTCCACAACTTGCGTCTGAAGGAAAGAATCCAGCTCAGATAGCTAATGCTGAACGTATATGGGGTGGTATGGGACTTGCTACAGATGTTAGAATAGAATTTGAAAGAGGATTTAAAGAGCATGTTACTGGTCAAATAGTTACTAATCTGGATGCTGGATTTGTTACTATGGGTACTACGTGGGCTGGTATTCAAGGAGATGATACTGCTAAAGATGCACTTGAAGGTATATTGTCAAGTACTACGGCTGGAGCAGAAGCATTCGATGCAATGACTGATGATCAACAAGTTAGTATGGCTAGTGAAATAGCTGCTGCATTTAGTCAAAGTAATGGAATGCAATTTATGGAATATCTAAATAGTACTGAAGAAGGTCAGGCCGCTAAAAGTTTCTTAATGATGTTTAGACCATTTGCTTTAAATATTAATAATATGCAACGAGATTATGAAGCATATAAAGATCCATTTAGTTTAACAACACAACCAGGACTTAATCCAGATAATGAAGTTCTAAAATTATTAGATAAAACAACAGATCCTGGTGAGTTATTACAAGGATTGTATACTATCTATCAATCAGCAGGAATAAGCGGTGATAAAAAAGAAGAGGATAGACTTTACGATTTAATGATTGCAGAAAGTAATAAGATAGGAATAAAAGATTTAGATAAGAATATAATTGATATTGTTAACGATCTTCCAGAAGCATTAAGCACTGCTGTAGAAACTTTATCTGGTGATATTGAAGGAATGCAAGCTCAAGCTGATCTAATAAGGAACAGTCCTGATGCAGATAGCCCAGATAATATTCAAAAATTAATAAATCTTAATCAGCAGATAGCACAAAGACAAAGACAGTTATCTGGGAGTGAGGATATTCAAAGTATTCAAGATGTTATTACAGAAAGAACTTCAGTAAGAACTGCAGAGATAAAAAGGAATGAAGCTAAGGCAGAATTTACTGACCAAGTAAGTTATATGATGCATGTCCCAGAGATTAGTAATTTTATACGCGATAAAGGTATAGATGTTTCAAATTTAACTGATAATGATATGGAAAGTATATATAGACATGTTAGAGAGATTGCTGTAGATTGGGCAGATAATCAACCTAGTGTGTTGAGTGGATTGGGATTTTATCATACAGCTGAAGATTCAAGAGATTTATTGGCATTCTGGAATAGAATGGAAGCTTCTAGGAATAAATTTTTAGGAGCTATGGGAGAAGAAGTTAACCGAGCCGAACTACAACAAGCTTTAGATGATTTATTAAAAGAGAGTAAATAATGCCTTTACCACGTAGGTATTTTGATATACAAGAAGAAGATAAGAATAGGGTCGATAGAGATCGTAAGCGGATGGAGAGAAGAGTAAATCCTACCCTTCCTAGTTTACCAACATTTGATGAAGTAATGACGTCTGCCTCTAAAGAAGAGAATTGGGGTAGTGCTTGGGATTTTATTGGTCAAACAGGCTTAGGTCTTGCATCTGGTATAACATGGGGAGCTACAGAATTTCTTGAACCTGAGATGGAAGAGGGTGAAGAACGTACTAGATTAGGTCAAGCTGGTAGAATAATAGGTGAGACTGCTGGATTATTTGCTCCTGGTGTTGGACCATTTGCATTGATGGGTAAAGCTGGTAGTGCTATTACTAGAAAAGTAGCCAAAGAGGGTGTTGAAAATATTATAGGTAGAGCTGCTACATCTGCTGGTAAAGTTGCAGCAAAAAGCAATAAAGAATCTATTAATGTAATTAAGGCTGCAGCTGTAATAGCTAAAAATACTGGAAGAAAAACAAGTTCAATATTAAGTGAGCTTGATAATACTGTTAAATCAGGATTACTTAAATCTGGAACTGATAAAAATAATTTAAGATGGATATATAATTTAAAAGGTAATTCAGATCAAAGGCGAGAAGGGCTTCAGGCTCTTACAGCACGTTCACAAGCTGCTATTAGAAAGGCGTTTAAAGATGTAGGGGTAGAGGATATTGGTGCAGATGATCTTAAGCGAATTTCAGATGATTATATGGACTTTGTTGGCAGTGGCAGACATATTAATGAATTAAGTGAATGGATAGCAACTAAGTTTGCAGGTGAATCAGCTGGACCATTGAGAGATTTATTGGGTAAATATTTAGGCATGGCTTCGCAGGATGTTATGATGATGGGAGCACATGGGTTAATCAGTGGTGCTGTTATGGCTAGTGCTAGAGGTGAAGAGTTTGGAATGGCTGAAGCTGGTCATGTAGCAAATCATTCATTATTAATGGGATTAGCATTTCCTATTATAAGAGGAATACCTGGAGGTGGAAAAGAATCTCTTGCTAGAAAGGTTAAATTATTAAAATCTAGTTATAATGGGTCTAATTATGCAAAGATTACAAAAGAAAGCGGTGAAGAGGCTACTAAAGGCTTGCTTAGAGTGATGCTTAAAGGTGGTAAGTTTGATGTATTAAATTCATCAGAGTTAGCTAAAAGACATTGGAAAGTAGGTGGAACTACTTATAAGAATGCAGAAGATATCTTTAGGAAATTAGATCAAGGTAAAGTTCCTATGGATCATGTGCATTCTTTATTAAATAGCGTTAGAGATCTAACTACTAAGAAATTAAATAAAGAGTGGTATAGTAAATATGCATTAGATTTCATGAAATCATCTCCACGTATGGCTGTTGGTGTAGGTGTTATGAACTATGGCTTATTTGCAACTGGCGCATTTGCAGATTTAAATCCAGAAGAATTAGGTGTACATTTATTAATGTCTGCTGTGATGACTAAAAGCAGAGGACATTGGGGACGTGAAGATTTAAATCAATATATGGCTGACTTTACTCCAGAGATGGAGACATTGCATCTATTAGGTGTTAGTGGGGATGGGTTAAAGGATGTTATTAATATGTATAAAGCCACTGATATTCAGTCTAAATTTGGTAGTTCTATAAATACTCATCCAACAGGTGCAGAGATTCACAGGTTATTTAATGAAGCTTTTAATAACAAATCATTTACTGGAACTAGTAAAGAATTTGATCCTCTTACATATAGATTAGTTAATGAGTTAAACGATATAAATAAAATGATGGACACATCTCAACAAGATCCAGGTAGGCAAGGATCTCATACTCCTAAAGATGCTAGATTCTTAGGTAAGGATGGATTAGCTTGGCTTGAGAGTCAGTTAAGAGGATTAACATTTGAGGATGGTACAAGACTAGAAAGTTTACATGCTAGTGGAGTCCAAAGTAGATTAACTCAAGATACTGCTAATGGTGTATGGAATATATATAGAGATATGTTTTTACAACTTAGTGATAATATTGGGTTGAAAATTGAAAAGTTGGCTAATAATAGATTAGGTATTGATGATATCACATGGGATAATTCAAGTAATATATCTGATATTCGTAATCTTATTCTGAAATTTCACGATTCTGGATATATAGATATAGGTTCAAGTGTAAGAAAGTATAAGCTTACTCCTGATGCTGAGAAGATTGTTGAAGAAACAATAGAATTTACTAAAGGCGTATTAAATAGAGAGCATGGAGTTGGTAATTATAATTTTGATATTCTTGAGAATCCATATACTGATCTTGTTAGGGCTGGTAAAGCATCTGAATCTTTAGATAAAATGTTTAATATAATGACTAGAAAGACAACAGAAGAAATTGGTAGTGTTGCTGATGAAGGTCTTGGTATTAGTGCTGATGATTTATTTTCAGTTACTGATAATGGTAGGAGATATAGACGTAGTATTAATGATTATGAAATAGTTTTTGGTGATAGAGAAATAAAGGATTTTAATACAAATCAATTAAGGGATAGAAGTGATAGTTTAAGAGATTCTCTAGCTCCTTTATTTGAATTAATGAAATTTACAACTGGTTCTCCTTCTAGAAATATAAAAGGTAAGACTGAAATAAATTATAAGGATGCCAGGATATTAGCAGAGCAGTTCGATACCTTTAGATTAAGTATGCCAGTTGAGATGCGTGCCAGCTTTAGTACTGTTGGTAAAGATTACTTTATTAAGAGAGTCATGGAAACTAGAAACTATGATAGGCGTGCATTAAATACTATTATGGAGATTAAAGATAAGTGGAATTTACCAGTTACCCAAGAAGGTAAGATATATATGTTCTCTGAGAAGAGTCTAGATAGGATGTTGGGGCCAGAGACTACGGAAGCTAATAGGCTTAAAGCTACTGAGATGTATAAAGATATAATTAGAGCTGTTGGTAGAGAGAATATTGAATTTGCTGATTATATACCAGAAAATACAGCAGCAGATGTATTTAGAAAATTTGACATTGAAGATATAGCAAGTATACATAGTACTTTAAAAGATCAGGCATTCCAAGACTTTCTTAATTTTGGTAAAGAATCATTAGCTAATATTAAATTTGAAGGTTCAAATCTTGAAAAGCGTTTGTTCCAATTACAATTAGATATAGGTACATTAGGCGAAGATATAGGTAAATCTGGATATAATCATGAAAAAGCTCTTCAAAAGATTAAAGATGAGGTGGATATATTATCTCTTAAGAATAAAGACTCTGATAAATCTGAGATGAGAGATAATAATAAAGAGCTTTTTGATACTGTATTAACTCAATTAGATATAGTAGAAAAGAGAATGAAGAGAATACCTGATGAGGGTGTTGAGTTATTTAAAGCTGATGATTCTATTGTTAGCGTAAATGAGGTTATAAGTAAGTTAATTGACAATACTAAAATATCTACTGATAAATTTACTGGAATAACAGAACAAATTATTAATAATACTAGAGCTGGTAAAGAAGGTTATAGTAGATCAGAATCAGAAGATTACTATAATATGCTTACTAAAGAACTTATGAGAGAGCTAAAGGGTATGAAGGATAAAGAGGTTTCATTTGATGATTTAGTTGCAGCTTATAATGAAACTGGTAGTTGGTCTAAGTTTATGGACTTGGCAGAATCTGTTAATATTAGAATAGCGCAAGCAAGAAAGAGAAAAGATCCACATGCAGAAGAATTTGATAATGTATATGAGGAACTTGTAACTAGTAGTATTGTTGAGAGCTCATCTAAAAATCCTATGGAGGTTGCCAAAAAATATAACTTATTAAGTATTAAAGATCCAAATAAATATGATGAGACATTTAGTGAATTAGTTGCAGAAGGAAGATTTATAGAGGCAGGTGATCATGCTGCTAAGAAGATTGATGAGTTACCAAATTTAAGTGTAAAAGAAAAACTTGAATTTCTAGATGAATGGGTTGAAAAAGATTCTCAATTTATATTATTAAGGTTAAATAATGCTGAAAGTATACCTACTATGAGTTTTAAAAAGGGAGTTACAGAGATAGGGGATAAAGCTGGAAGGAAAAATGTTAATAGTAATTTCTTTAATAGAGTTCATCAACCAGATGGTGATGTAAATAAATATGAAGTTTATTTTCTAGATAATACAATGGTAGTAACTCAAGCTGATGGAAGAGATAGGACTTTATCTATTAATGATTTAGTTGGAGGTCCAGATAAAGTTACACCAGGCGGTGTGTATGGTTATATTATGCAGGCTATTAATAATTCAAAAATGGCTCCTGGGGAATTAAGAAATTTTGTTAATGAAAGGCTTGCTACAGGTGAGCCAGTAACATCTGCAGATATTAAAAATTGGGGTCAAGTTGGAAACACTAGTCAACATTATTTAACATTTATGAATTTATCTCCTAAGTCTAAGATATTATTTGTTGGGAGTAGAGAGAATATAGATCTTCTTAATAAAGATTATGAAGCATGGTATAATAGTAAATTAACATATTATAATAAGAAGGATAGAGCGTTAGGTGATGCATTTAAAGGAATCTTTGGAGATGTTGCTTCAAGGGGTGATTCATCTAAATCGTTAGAACTTAAAATGCTAATGATGCATAGCGATCATACTATGCGTGGCGAATTTGATAAAATGGTAACTAAGATTAAGGATAATGCTCCTAGTGTAGATGTAAGAAAAGTTTTAGCTAATATGTATAAACGTGGTGGTGTTGCTGATGGAGGAACAAGTAATGTAGTTGGGAGAGAATTAAATAGATATATAAGAGATATTAGTACCGATGCAGACGTTGTAAGATTGGCTAAGAAATTTGCAAAAGATCCAAATGCATTAAAGATAGGCTTAATAGCCGATGAACGAAAAGGTGTTGATGATTTAGGGAATTCTATTTCAGATCCTTTTCATAATAAACAAAGAGTTATAAGGGGTATAGATGAGAGACTTAAAGATCCCAATATATCAGACTTTGAGAAGGCATCCTTAAATCAACATAAATCAGATGTAGAAAATAATATATTTGACAGTCTTAATTCTTCTAGTGTCGATGGTGGCTTACCTATTAGTAGGGAGTATGCTAAGTATTTATGGGCAGCTAATGGAGGAAGGATAGAAGACTTTAATGGCATGAAACCTTATGTAATGTCAGTTGGATCTGGTAATAATCTATTAGGTAAAGGATTTTTCTACTATGATCCATCAATAAGGTTACCTAGAGGTGTACATATGCTAGTCCCAGAGTCTGCTGCTAAAAGTATAGCTGGTATATCAGAGGCTGGTAAGGAAATAGTACCATTAAGAATAGATAAGAGTAGTAATGATTGGATGTCTGAATTAAGAGGCATATCTAAAGATAATATAATGGGTATTGATTTCTCTAGTGTTGGTATAGGATTTACAGGAAAACAAGTTGATAAGGTTACTATATCTAATTCTACTGGAGATCTTCAGAGCTCTGGATATGTTGCTGAATTAAGAGCGTGGCAAGGACTAGAGAATATTATAGATAGATTAGATAAAATACATAAAGATCATTCTGGAGCTAAACAACAGATTGCTGAATATCTATTTCAGTTAAAGGAAGATCAAGGATTTCAGTATACTCAAGGAGCTATGGGATTAGCTAAAGCAATGGTTCAATCTAGGTTAAGTATAGAGAATCCTGTGTTAAAAACAGCCGTTGATAGATTAATAAGAAGTAAAGATTTTGAACTTATAAAGAGACCTAATACTACTAGTGGTGAAGATGCACTTATAGTTCCTAACTCAAAAGGTGATTTATTTAATCCTAATATAGTTGAGGTTCAAAGGGCAGAGTTGTACAAGGAAGGATCTGAGGTTGTTACAGATAGAATTAATGCTACTCATGGGCAGTTAGGTGTATCACATTATATGATGGATAGAATTAGACATAGAGATATATCTAAGTATTCATTTGTTTATAATGATGCTGGTATTGATGTTGTCATTAGTTATGATGGAAAGAAATTTAAAGCTGTAAGTCCATTGCATGATAAGTATGCAGGATTTAATATACGTGGAGATGCTACTGGAATTAAAGTACCTAAGAGAGATGATGTTAAATTAAACAAGATTAAAAAAGTGTTAGAAAGTATCAATTCAATACAGAATTTAAGTGCATTAAATGTTCATAACCTTATAAAGAATGGGGTACTAACTAAAAATGGTCAAACATATGTTCTATCTAAACTTTCTGGTATTAAGAAGGTTGAATTGAATAAATTAAATCTTGAGCTTGGTGCATCAGGTATAGCTATACCATTAAAAGGATACGATAAAGCTTACCATAGGATAGGTAAGATATTAAATAAAGATAAGAATGGTTTAGTAGAAATTAATGATTACGATACAAGGATAATACATCAAAGAGATTATGATGGTGATCATTTTTATGTATATTTAGATAAACCAATCAATTCTATTGCTGAAGATATTTCTGTTAATGGTAGGATTAAAGATTTTAGACAGTATAAAGGTGAGATGCATACATCAAATCAATTTGGATTTGGATTAGACCCTAAAGGTAGAGGCGATAAGTTTGTTGCTGGTGAGATATCTGATGATATAGGTCATTCTAGATATTCAGCTGAAATACACGAAAAAACAAAAGCTATTGGTGCTAATATAGGTAACAGAAATGCATTGTCATTCTTAATGAGAACTGGATTTAAAAATGTTAAAGATAAAACAGAGATGTATGATTTAAATGAAATTAAAGATTTAGAATCTGGAGCAGATGAGTTTGGTATAGCTCTTAGAATGCTCTATACAATGCAAACAGGGGTAGATGTGAATAATCCTACACCTATTGTTATGAATCCTGCACATGGAAGAAATACTATTACTAATTTTGCAGTATTAGGTCAACGTCCAACAGAAGGAATGGGAGGAAAGATAGAAGATCCTTTGACTAATAATGCTTCTAGATTGAATATATTTAAAAAAGGTTGGGATCCAGAAGTAATTGAAGGTCAGAAAAAGTTAAAGCATTGGACAGATCAGCCAATAGGTAGAGATATTGTAAGAGTTGTATTAAGAACATTAAAGAAATCTAATGCTATTACTAATGAAACTTATGATGAGGCTGGAAGAAGGCCACCTGAACCTGCTGAACTAAGACGTATAGTTCATAATTTAAGATCATTTTTTGCTAATCCTGATCAATTTTTAATCTCTGAATTGGTTAGAGAGTATGCAGCGGAGCCTGATATATCTGCAAGGGAGAAAAAGTTAAATGATTTAATGGGATTCTTTTATGGATTTAAAGCTGATCCAGTTCAAAATGCAATACAGAGAACAGAGTTCATTAAGAATTTACGCCAGGGTAAAGGTTGGAAATTACCACAACCAAGAAGAAGATTTGAATTCAAGAAAGATATATCTAATGAACCTGATATAGGGCAGAAGCTTAAAATCGCATCAGCTGAGCATTTAGGTGCTCATAGTTTAGCTGAAATGGTTAATAGAAAATTCTATACCGACTTTCAGTATAGTGATTATGTAAATACTGACAATAAACTTTTTAGAAATGCAGGTATAGCAGTTGACGATATAGTTAATAGAGTACAATTTTTACATCTATTTGGAGAAGATGTTACTGCTGGTGATTTTGAATATGGCAGTTTAGTTAAATTTGAAAAGAGTGTTTATAATGATAATATGGTGAATAGAGGTTTAATACATAATATATTAGAGGTTGAGAATAATAATCTTGCTAATCGATTAAGATATTTAGCTGAAGAAAGATTCACAAATCCAGAGAAGATTACTTCAATGCGCAATAGAAAAGATGCTATAATAGGAGCATTAGATTCATTTAATAAGCAGTATTATGATAATTTAGTAGCAAAAGATTCTAAAGCTAATGTAAGAACTCCAATTACATTCTCACCTGAACAAAAGGCTGCTAGAGTTTTCTTTAAAAATACTAGTCCTATGGGAGGGAAGAAAACTTATGTATATAAAGTTCGAGCTAATTTCTTTAATCCTAAAGATGGTACAATTGACTGGAAGAAGATTGAAAGAGTTGGCTGGGTAGACCCTAAAAGTCATAGACGGTCTGAAAAAACATATAAAAGAGAAGAAGGTTGGTATTATATAGAGACTACAAGACCATCTATTAGAGAGTCTGTTAATTCTGCTGAAGCTAAATATTCAGATGCATTAATGAAGTTAACATATCCAGTTGGCGATGAGTCAGCTGTAATTGGAGACTATCAATTAAGACTTCAATTCCTTGATGCTGTTGGTGTACTTAAAAGTGAGTTAACTAGCAACTATAGTGATACAATGGGAGTAGTTAAAAAGAATAGAAGTATGGCTGATCAGCAATGGGCTACATCTTCTGCTAGAGAAGAATCTATAATAAGAGAATTCTTTCATGGAGATAAGTCTGGAGCTAAAAGAGGTTGGATCGAACGATTAACTGAATTGGGAGTTGGAGAAGCAGATTCATATGAATTTTTATTACATCATATAATTAAGCCTCGTGCATTAACTGGCCGATATAAGACCGTTACTATGCCAGGTGAGGGTAAACGTCCAGACAGTATTGATTTGCCGTTTTATGGCATGAATAAGCGCCTTATAAGGACAATGCTGAGGTATTATTACAATACTAAAGGTGTTGATAAGATTGCAGATAAATTTGCTAGAGAATGGGAGAGAATTGCTAGTGGTGGAGATATAAGTATAGATGAGTTTATAGCAGGACATCAAATGATGTATACTGGTAAGTATAACTTTAACAAGCTTGGTGAGAATATGACATTTATTAAGAGTTTACTTGGTCCAGGATTTCATAGTCCATGGGTAGAGATTCAAGCTAATAGACATGGTTTAGAGCATTGGAAGACTAGCACCATGAAAGGTGGTGATGGTAAGGATAAATATATCGTAAGAAAACCTAAAAAAGCAGGAAAGGTTTGTAAATAATGACTTTTATATGTGTAGATCCAGTATTAGAGAACAATAGAATAGCTATAGAGCGTCTAAGAAGGATGTGGACTGATTACAAAGGTAATATTTTTAAAATTCATGGTGATGGTCCTGCTTCAGAGCGACTATTTAAAGAGTGGGGAGAGTCAATAATTGAAAAGCCTGTTGATGAGAATTTTATTTTAAATAAAGGAGAGTTAGCTAGATTAGAATTAGAGATGAAAAATTATGATAGGAGGATATCTGGTAAGTTTATAAATAATAAAGTTGAAGATTATCTATTTGTTCCAGAAGGTATATCTCTTAAGGATCCATTGGCTAGAAATTTTTATACTCAATTAACAAAGTCTACTAACTTTGAGCGTGTTAATCTAAGTAAAGCAAATGGATTTAATAAAGCTGTAGGGCATCATATGAGAGAAGCATATATAGCAGCTGGCTTACAAGGAAGATACACATTAGGAGTTAAACATTTTAAAGATATACAAAAAGCTCAAATAGAATTACAGAAAAATGATAATATAGATACTAGGCATAAGTATGAAGAAGCATTATTAAAAGTATTAGATGCAGATAATAAGCTTGGTAATGGTAGTATATTAAGTCAATTTAAAGAACTTATGACTTTAGATAATAAAACATTTGCAGGGAAACAATTAAGAAGGTCTACTGGTGACAAATACGATGATAATATTTATTTAGCAGCAAAGAATGGTAGAGCCATGTTAGGAGAGATGGGAACTGTTATGACTAATGGCCTTGGATATCTAAAGGATGCTGTCAAATGGAAGTATATGGGCACTAATGATCAGAAATTACTACAAGCAAATAGAAGATATATAAGATTTGAAAAGACTATTAATGAAGCAATATCTAGAATTCAAGTAGGTATGAAAGAAGGTGGATATTTACCTAGTCATGTTATGACTGATTTAGTTAAGATGAAGGATGTTATGGGTGATTATATGAATAATAATATATCAGATAGGAGAGCCCACGATAGAGAGATATCAACTTTAGAAGATACTATTAATTCTATTACATATGAAGCTATACCAGAACATGCTAGGCCTGCTAATGCTAAGATTAAACAATTATATAATGAAATGCCTACATTTATATTACAGCAATATGCTTCGGATGCTATTGGCTTTAATAAACTAAGTTTTATACAGTCACATTACCTTAGAACTATGAAACATTTATCTGAATCTAAACTTAAAGATGGTGAATGGGTAAGAGGAATGAGTAAATGGATAGGTGAAGAGTTCCAAATAGCTACTGAGGGATTAACTAGTCGATCAGATTGGGTTAATAATATGACTAGAACTTTACATGGTATACAAGTAGTTAGAACTATGGGTCTTAATTTGACTGGGGCTATAGTTAATGCAACTAGTGTACAATTTTCTGCTGCCCATATGGGATTAAGTAGAATATTAAAAACAAATAAAGATTATTTGCATGGAGTTACTGGACAAGTAACAGACAAAGGTCAACCTGTAAGTATGAGAGCATTAGTTGATAAAGTTGAAACAGAATCTGGCTTCTTGTTTAATGATGTAGCTGCTGAACTTGTATCTGAAGGATTATTACCAGCTAAAGGTATTAATAATGCAGATTATAGATATGATACTCAGACAGGACAGTTTACAGTTAAAGGATCTCCAGCATTAGATGCATTAAAAGCTGCTGGTAATTGGACTGTTGAAAAGTCTCTTATATTTCATAGGGTTACAGAAAATTTCACTCGTAAACATATGTTTAGAACAGCGTTTATAGATAAATATAATCAATACATCAGCCAAAAAGAATATATTGATAGTCTAGAATATGCTGGTAGGAAGGGGCATGCTGCCGCTGAAGCTAAAGCTAAGGATTGGGCTTTAAACTTTGTTAATAGATATGCCTTTGAATATGCTATATATGCTAAGCCTAAAGCTGCACGTGGAATACCTGCTGTTGATACTGTAGGTAATAAAGTTGTTACATCTAAGGTAGCTATGGGTGCAGCTGGACAACAAGTATTTCAATTATTACATTATCCTATGTCTTTAATGCAACAACAATCAAGGAATATAAGAGGTGGAGTTAATGCTATTAAAGTAGGGCAATGGGATGCATCTGAAGCTATGTACTTATATCGTTATGCAGGGTTATTTGCAGCATTACAATTAGGATCGGTATTAACAAATCTAAATCTTAATGGTATAATGCCTAATGAAACATTAGATAGAATAAAAAATATAGAAGATGACTTTCTTGTACCTTTAGATAAAAGTAAAAAGAGACAAGAAGAAACTTATGGTTTGTTAAGTGAGGTATCTGGTCCTACTGTTGGTACTATTAAATGGGGACTAATGGTCTCAGGTGTATTAAATACTGATAATTCTTATTTATCAAAAGTAATACTCGGAAATGTTGACTTTACTAAAGAGCCAGGCAATAGGCTTAATTGGTATCAATTAAATACGGAGGTTGGTAGGTGGAAGTCTAAATTACTACCAGCTTTTGAAGATGGCAGAGGTTGGGATGCTATAAGGCATTATTTTAGAATGTATCCTGGAGAACTTCCATATCCTGGTCTTGATATAACTACAAGACAGGCTAGACAGGCATTAGGTATACACAAGAAGAAGAAAGCTAGAAAGGTTAAGTCTGATGAAGCTAAAAGAAAAGCTGTATTAGAATCCTTAGCTCAATTTTAGCAGGAGAAGGAAAGGAAACCTTCCCCCGCTTGTCGTTAATTAAATTCATTCTCGGTAATTGATGCGCTGAATGACAATGATAGTATTAAGAATCCCACATTAAAATTCAATAGATTGTTTATATATAATATATGAATCCAAAATGGGAATAGTTTTATATACACACTATCCTTATCATAATTAAACGCTATTAGTTCGCTCATTTACCATCCTTTCTATTAATTTGGTAAACACATCGAATTGAATCACTGCATATACCCCACTTCTGTTTCTTTTTATTACTAACACTGGATCTCTTCCTTTAGAATTATCTTCAGCTTGTGCTAAAGATTTCCATAAAGGTAATGTTTCTTGATTTTTACATTCAAAGCTAAAGGGTATCAACTCTCTGGCAGCTGGAGATAATACTATATCCTCACCTCCCATTCCCATTGTTTGGGACTTTATATCATCTTCATGTAATTGCGGGTAAAGTTCCCTCAATATATCTCTCACAAAGTTCTGTAGTCTTCTCCCCTTCGCTTTCCTGCTGCTTGTCTTCGTCATTTTTAACTCCGAATCCTATTTCTTTTTCTAGTTTATTTAATGCACGTGCTATTGTTTCCATGCTGCAGTCTCCTGAATTCTTTTTTGGTTTAGCCTCTATTAAATCAAGTCTTAACAATTCATTAGAACACTCTATATATTCATTCATGCATAGGCCTTCAGCATTTCGTAGCACTGTGTGTATTAATCTTAAAGTATCATTACTAAGTTCCATTTAACTCCTTCCATTCTTTAGTTCGGTTGCTGCCAAATTCTCTCTTACCGCATTTCTCACATATCTCCATGTCAGGAGTGCCTGTTAGATGTTTAGCAGGAGGATGCCATATATAAATATTGCCTCTTGCTACATATCTATCACACATTTGGCATTTA
>Ga0209128_1001135_pt1 | contig 18586 bp, 16 predicted proteins | sample ETNvirnome_6_100_FD_184072 | JGI IMG/M metagenome (GOLD analysis project Ga0209128, IMG submission 184072) | Marine viral communities from the Pacific Ocean - ETNP_6_100 (SPAdes) (version 2) | ecosystem: Environmental > Aquatic > Marine > Oceanic | place: Pacific Ocean | collected 2013-06-19 | reverse complement strand
CCAAGATGGCCAAAAGCGTCTACGACGCTGGCTGGTCACAACTGAAAACGATGCTGGAATATAAATGCGCTCACGCAGGCATCGTCTTCAAGGTCGTTCGCGAAACCAACACCACCCGCGCCTGTTCATCGTGCGGCTCGCTTAGCGGGCCGCAGGGCGTCAACGGGTTGCGAGTAAGGGTCTGGGAGTGCGTTGAGTGTGGTGTACTCCACGACCGGGACGTGAATGCGGCCCGGAATATCCTCAGTCTCGGGGCAGGACGTTGCCCTCAAGAAGTTGGAATCCCCGTCTTTTAGGCGGGGAGGACGTCAATCTGCTCATCACTGCGGGTGCTCTAGCGGGCTGCAACACCATTGCAGGGGCAGGACAAGACGTTGAAGAGGGCGGCCAAGCAGTACAGGACGCCGCGAGTTAAGGTTCGGTCTAACGGTTTATTGTGCAATGTGCGGGCTAGGCAGCAATGCCTGGCCCGCACTGCTATCGAGGCAGGGATTTGTGGAGGGAGGTAAATAATGACGCCAGGAAAGCTTTGGATGACCACCACTCAGCGCCATATAAAAGGTCTGGGCAGTGCGCTGGCCGTGATGCTGTTAGCTGGGTGTAGCAGCGCGCCCAATGAGTCCGCCGCGCCTAAGCCGCCGACGGTCGATCAAACCGCGCCGACTAGCCAAACATGCGATGCCAGCGCCGTGCAGTATGCCATTGGTGCGCCCTTTGATGAGGCCAACTTGGCGACGCTAGAAGAGCAGAGCGGCGCTCGTCAGGTGCGTGTGCTGCGCCCCGGCACGGCCGCGACCATGGATTTCCGTGACGACCGGCTCAATATTCATCTGGAAAGCAACGACATGATTGAGGCGCTGCGCTGCGGCTAACGCAAAATCAGCCATACGCAGGCGGCGCTTACGCGTGCGCTGTCCATTGTGCGCGCGAGCCTAGAGCAGACGCCCCTGGCGACCGCAACGGTCTAGCTAGTCGTAGCGGTCTTTCCAGCCTTGGTGGCGTACCTGCTCTTTAAGCATTTCGAGTACGTCGTAAAGCACTTGCTCGGTCACTTTGGCGCTGGAGTCGTCGACGGTTAGCCAGCTGTCAAAGCCATTTTCAGCCGTGCGCTCCACGAGCTGGCGGAAGGCGGGGGAGTGCATGCCCTGGGCCATTTCATCCACCAAACGCTGGGCCACGTTGCTAATGGATGCCTGCATCGCACTGGACGCGGTTTGCCCCATGGGTAAACGGTGCAGCCGTCGAATTTCCGGGCTCTCCCGCAGCGTGCGGCTCACCAGGTCATCGATGGCCGCCATAATGGCGGGGCGATTTTGCTGATAGGCTCGGCCTGCCGTGGCCTCTAAGCGCTCGGCAATTTCATGGATCAGCTGGGTTTTACGCGGCATGATCACCCGCTCGATGACGCGTTCGGTGAGCGAGTCGCTGGACATGATCTGCTCCTGAGCATTGCCTAGCAAACGCAGCGCTATACGGTCTGAGAGCTCCTCCAGCAAAATATCGTAATACTTGGTAAAAAATCGATAGACCGACCAACGGGTCACATCGACCAAGCGCAGTCGATGTAACCGGTGTAGGAGCGAAATGACGCGTAAGGCACGTAGCCAACGAAACCCACTGAGTGGGATGCAGCCCAGCACGTCGTACCAGTGTACGAAGGGATAGAAAAACCAGCGGTGATAGCGCCGCTCGGCAATCGCGACGGCCCAGCCTAGCAGCACATCGGCAATAAAGAAGCTGACAAAGACCAAATCAATGGCAATAAATCGGCTGTGAATCGCCGTATCGTAAAAACGGTGAAAACCAGGCGCGATAGCGGCAATCGCTTGGTTGATCGGGCCAATCAGAAACAGTGAGTCAAACAGCAGCAGGCTAAGGTTAATAATAACGGCGGCGAGGATCAGCAGATCCCAGCCGATGTGCGCATACTCAACGGCCTTGGGAAGGCGGGGATAGCGCTGCCTGATGGGCATGATGACTCCTTGTCGTTGAAAGTAGAGCAGCGCTTAGCGCTGCTGGTGATGCTGCTGGGTCAGCTCCTCTTCACGCTCTGCCTGTTTGCGTAGCTTCTTGCGCAGCGCGGCTTTTTCGAAGCGCAGCTTCTGCAGCGGGGTCTCCAGCGCCAGGGGCGGCACCCGGGCAGGTTTGCCGTCGGCGTCCACGGCCACCATGGTGAGGTAACAGCTATTGGTATGGCGAATCAGCTTCTGGCGAATATCCTCGGCCACTACCTTAATGCCAATTTCCATGGAGGAGCGCCCCACGTGATTCACGCTGGCGAGAAACGTCACCAGCTCGCCTACATGGATCGGCTGTTTGAACAGCACCTGATCCACCGAGAGCGTCACCACATAGTGGCCGGAGTAGCGGCTGGCGCAGGCGTAGGCGACTTCATCGAGTTTCTTAAGAATAGCACCGCCGTGCACTTTACCGCTGAAGTTCGCCATATCCGGCGTCATCAAGACCGTCATGGAGAGCTCGTGCTGGCCCGGTAAGGCGCTGTGTTCAAGGCTCTGGTCTGAGGCGTTGGGTACAGCAGAGGCGTCGGACATAAAAGTCACCTTACGATTAAAAATGCCCGCCCCCAGGCGATACCACAGGGGCGGGTGTTGACATCGTGCTTAGCTGCTTAGAACCACACTAAGCCCACGGAAATGATAATACCGGTAATCAACAGCTGGATCAGGCAGAAGCCCATGATGTCCTTAGCTTTCAAGCCGGCAATCGCCAGCACTGGCAGTGCCCAGAACGGCTGCAGCAGGTTAGTCCAGGCATCGCCCCAGGCCACCGCCATGGCCACGCGGGCAATATCGGCACCCAGCGCTTCTGCGGCAGGCAGCATGACCGGTGCCTGTACCGCCCACTGGCCACCACCGGAAGGCACAAACAGGTTCACGATACCGGCGCTGATGAACGACCAGAACGGCAGCGAGTTAGCGGTTGCAAACGAGACCAGCCACTCCGACATGCTCTGGGCCAGGCCCGACTGCACCATGATCGCCATAATGCCCGCATAAAAGGGGAACTGGATGACGATGCCCGCGCCGCCCTTGATGGCTTCGTTCAGGCTGGTAAGCAGGTTGCGCGGTGTGCGGTGCAGCACGATCGCCAGGAACAGGAACATGAAATTCACCACGTTCAGGTTCAGGCTGCCGCCGCGCAGCAGGAAGTGGTCCAGCAAGAACAGCAGGCCAGGTACACCTACCAGCAGGGCCAGCGGCATGCTGTTTTCGAGCTTTTCGGCAGGTCGCGTGATGCGGCCTACGGGCTCTGGCTCGTCGTCTAGCAGTTTGGGATCGACGTACACGCTGTCTTTTTCATCGGGCAGCATCATACGGTTGACCAGCGGTACGGCGATAAAGAGACACACCACAATGGCCAAGTTGAAGAAGGCGAAAATGGTCGAACCCGTGCCAATGACACCGATCTGATCGGCAGAGAAGTGGCCTTCGGTGGCAATCGTCAGCGGCACCGAACCGGCCAAGCCGCCGTGCCACACCACGAAGCCCGAGTAGGCGCTGGCCACCAACAGGCGGTAATCGACCTTGATCAGCCGGGCCAGTTCTTTGGCGAACAGAGCACCGACCACCAGGCCAAAGCCCCAGTTGATCCAGCTAGCGGCTAAAGAGACCAGCGTGACGAGAATAATTGCGCCGCCGGGCGACTTCGCAGTACCGGCAATTTTTTGCAGAATGCGTTTTACCGGTGGCGAACTTGCCAGCATAAAGCCGGTGACCAGCACCAACAGCATCTGCATCGAGAAGGTGAGTAGCCCCCAGAAACCGTCGCCCCACATACGCAGCACGGCCAAGGGTGTTTGGCGCTCCACGGCAATGGCGGCCACAGCGGCAATCAGGGTCAACAATAGAACGAAGATATACGGGTCTGGTAAATAACGCTCGACCAGCTTAACTGCTGGTTTTGATATGAGTTTTAGCATGGAGTGCTCACTTTATTCGTTATTAGGAAGTGCGCGGCTAATATACGGCGGTGCGGCACAATTTTCACCCCTCAACGGCCAATGCGTCGGGTGCTTAACATTGTTACATCACCTTACGTTAGCGCAGTTTGCTCGCCTTGCCCGTTGTGGCGTTCAACGCTGCTGATCAAAGGTGAGAAACGCCGGATGACGGCCGCCAGCGGGTCAGCCGGTAGTGCCGATAATAGCCAATGAGCACGGCCGAGCGGGTGAGCATAAAAAGTGTGAAGGCTAGCCAGAGGCCGTGATTGCCCAGCCCCTGGCATAGCCACCAGCTAGGCAGGTAGACTGCGAGGCCCGCAAAAATGCTGTTGCGCATCTCGCGTACCGCCGTGGTGCCGATAAACACGCCGTCAAGCAGGTAGCTCCAGACGGCAATCAGCGGCATGACCACCATCCACGGCAAATAGCTGGCGGCGGTGACGCGCACGTCGCTCAATCCGGTCAGCATTGCGATCAGTTGATTACCACCCAAGGCAAAAAGCAGCGCCGCCGCAGCGGATGTCCAGAAAGAGAACTGTGCCGTGGCCCGCACCGTGGCGGCAAACTCTCGCCAATCGCGACGCCCGTAAGCGCGCCCTACTAGCGACTCAGCCGCGTGGGCAAAGCCATCCAGCGCGTAGCTGGTCAGCATAATAAATTGCAGCAGCACGGCATTGGCGGCGAGCACGGTATCGCCCTGACGGGCGCCTTGCGCTGTAAAAAACGCCATGGCAAATAGTAGTCCAAGCGTTCGCACAAACAGGTTCGCATTAACACTAAGTAGCGCCGAATAGGCCTGCAGTGCCAATAGGCGCTGGCGTTGAAAGTGGCCTTCAAGATGCCCCAGCTGGCGCAGCACCAAGTAGCCACCGAACAGCAGCGCGCTGTAGTCAGCGAGCACGCTAGCCAGCGCTACGCCGTTACTGGTCATCCCCAGACCCACCACAAACCATAGGTCGAGCACGATATTGACGCTATTGGTCAGCACCAGAATCATCAGCGTGACGCGGGAGTTCTGCTGCCCTAAAAACCACCCCAAAATGGCGTAGTTGGCCAGTACGGCAGGGGCAGACCAGAGGCGAATCTCGGCATACTCGCGGGCCAGCGGCGTGGCCTGTACGCTGCCATCTAGTAGCCATAGGCCAAGCGAGATGAGCGGTGTGCCAAACACGATTAATAGTGTGCCGATGACACCTGCCATGATCAGCGACTGGCCTAGCAAGTTGCGCACGTCACTAGGCGACTCGCGCCCTATGGCCTGGGCGACCAGTCCGGTGGTGCCCATGCGTAAAAAGCCAAAGCCCCAGTAGAGAAAGCTAAATAGCGTTGCGCCAAGGGTCACGCCGGCCAGGTAGCGAGAGTCGGGTAAGTGCCCGACCACGGCGGTATCCACCAAACCGAGTAGCGGTACGGTGATATTGGAGAGAATGATGGGCCAAGCGAGGGTCCAAATACGCATTCAGAGTGACCTTCGCTCGCAAACGTTCAGGCACATCTTAAGTGGGCGAGTTAAGCGGCAGTAATGATGCGATACTTCTCCATCAACTGCTCTTGGGTCTCGGGGCGCTCTGGGTCGAGGGGAATACAGTCCACCGGACACACCTGCTGGCACTGAGGCTCGTCGAAGTGGCCGACGCACTCGGTGCACAGGTTGGGGTTGATCACGTAAATCTCCTCACCGGGAGAAATCGCGTCGTTGGGGCATTCCGGTTCGCAGACGTCGCAGTTAATGCATTCGTCGGTGATCATCAGGGCCATGGGCATACCTCACGAATGGCGTGTCACTCGGGTTTTAGATACCCGAGTGTTTTGCTCAACAATATCGATAGCTAGGTAGTGTAGTGCTTACGCAGCGCCTCTGCGACCTGCGGGTGCACCAGGGGGGAAATATCGCCGCCCAGCTTGGCGATTTCCCGCACGATGGTCGAGGAGATATAGGAGTTTTCCACTGCCGGGGTAAGAAACACGCTCTCAAGCTCAGGATTTTGAGCGCGGTTCATATTGGCCAGCTGCAGCTCGTACTCAAAATCGGAGACCGCTCGCAGGCCGCGCAGAATAATCGTCGCGCCCTGTTCGTGCATCATGCTAGTGAGCAGCGTCGAGAAGCCAATCACGCTGACATTCGGCAGCGATGCGCACACCGACTGGGCCAGCGCAATTCGAGTATCCAAATCCAGGCTTGGGTGTTTGCCGGGGCTGGCTGCCACGGCAATCACCACTTTGTCGAACATCCGCGCGCCGCGCTCAATCAGGTCGAAGTGGCCGTTGGTGATCGGGTCGAACGTGCCAGGATAGACAGCGATCTTTTCGCGATGCGCGCTCATGACGGCGTCCCCTCATCCAGTGAACCAAACGGATTATCGGCGACCAGCGAAACCGCGTGGTCATAGCCGGGAATGTGGATACGGTCTGCGTGAATCTCAAGCTCTGGGCCTTCCAGCACCGCTTCGCCAAACTGGTAGCGGGGGGCGTAGCGCCCGCGATCGGCCTCAGCGAGATAGGCAGCGGCGTTAGCGCGTACCGCTTCGCGGCGACCTTTCCACGCTTCTATCGCGGCGCTGCCGTGGCGCTTGGTGAGTAGACGCTCGGTCACCTCTGGCGAGAGCACCACGCCGGTGGCGTTATTACCGCCAAAGCCTTTGGCGTTGATAAAGGCAGCATCGGCGGTAAATGCTTGAGGAGTCGTGAAAAAGCGCAGCCGCTCGGCGTAGACGTCATCGGCCACCGCATCCAGCGTGGGGATACCCGGCAGCAAACCGTGGGCGAAGCTGCCCAGGGCGCTGGCCAGCTGATCACCTGCCGCTGACCCTTGGGAGTGGCCGATGAACGCTTTAATGGCCACCACCGGCCACTGCTTGATGCCGTTCGCGCGGGCGATTTCATCGAATACGTGGGATTCGGTGGTGCGGTTTTTCGGCGTGCTGGTGCCGTGAGCGTGGAGGAAAGTACGCTCTTTCAGCGCGGTTTCTCCCAGTATGTCTTTAACCAGCGCGGCGGCTTTACCCAGGGTGATGTAGTTGCCGATGCCCGGCGCGGAGATAGAGCGCTTATAGCCGTCGGCATTGACAAACACATCGGGCACCGCGCCGAGAATATCGGCCCCTAGCTCTAGGGCAAGGCTGTCGTCCATCAGCAGCAGGAACTGGCTCGCTTCTGCCATGGTGAACCCGCAGTTGCGGGCAAACGGACGGCAGGCGCGCTGATAATCAGCGTCGGTCAGCAGCTCCAGGGCATCCAGCGCTTTTAGGCTGGCGTCATCGGCCAGCGCGCCCATGGCACGGAAGCCTTCGATAATTTCCGGGGTAATCGGCGCATCGGCGGTGCCCACCATCACCACCCGGCGACGGCCTGCGCGGATATCGTCAATGCCCAGGCGCAGGTTGTAGAGGAAGCTGGCGCAGGCGCCTAGCGCTGCGCCGGTGCCGCCTACGCTGCCGAGTACGTAGGCATTGAGGAAGTCAGAGGGCATCTGTCCATAGCCCAGCGGCATCTGCTTGGAGGTGGCGCGCTGGCCGGTCACCAAGCTTTTCAATAAGCCGCCCCACCCCTGGTCATCGAGCTGGCCAATCGAGTTGCCCGCGTACACAGCGATATGGTCGGGGTTGAGCTGCTGGCGCAGGGTTTCCCAAGAGAGGCCGCTGGCGCCCAAGCAGTCGCTGGCGCCAAACACCGCCATGGAGAGCCCGCGAGGATGGTGCACGCTGCGGTAAAGGCTGGCTGGGTCAAAGCCGCTCGGCAGTTGCGCGGCAGCCCGCACTTTAGGCTCTTGGGCGTCCGGTAGCAGCACGTCGAAGATGCCCGCAGGAATAGTCACCTCGACTTCACGGGTATCGATTTCGCGCACCTGCCACCCATCGGGCAACTGGTCGGGTAGCTGGCGGCGGCGCAGTGTCACGCGCAGCGGCTCTGCCAGCGCCAGATCGGCTCGTCGGTTTGCCGGCAGGCCAGGGGCGAGAAAGCGCGGGTCTTCATTGCGGCGAATCAGCGTGTGGTTAAGCACCTGATCGCGCAGCATCTGGGCAGGGGCGTCAATGGGCTGCCCTGCGCTGTCGTGCCATCCGTTGTCGGAGTGCTCGGCAAGGCGCATAAGCGCTGCCAAGCTTTCCACGGTTTGGCGCTGCTGGTCAGCAGGAAGAGCATCAAGCACGGTGCGGCGGAAGGCCTGATGGCCCGAGGTTCTGCCGGCGGGATTGATGCCGCCCATGCCGACAATCACCGGTAAGTGTGACAAGCCGGGTTCCTCGTGGTGCGGTGGTTTTTAATAACGGTTATTGTCAGACCGTGTCGAAAACCTTAACCGATCTGAGCTTAATAGTGAGCTTACAAAAAGGCTCGGGCGTGATCATAGCACCGGGCGTGCAACGGCGTCATGCCGAGTGCGCGGGAGACTGATAGAATCACGCTTTTTTTAACCCAGGGGATGGCATGCAGCACACCTCACGGCCAGTGATTTCCAATCAGCCAGGTCCGCATCACGATGTGGCGCGCCGAGTAGCGCGCGCGTTAGCGCATCCGCTGCGCAAACCCATTGCTGACCACACGCGCCGAGCGTTTGAGCAGGCCGATGCGTGGCGCCAGCAGCACTCTGCACCGTTGATTCTCGACGCAGGTTGCGGAGTAGGACTATCGACCCGGCGGATAGCCATACAGTTCCCCCACCACAGCGTGATTGGCGTTGACCGAAGTGAGGATCGTCTGGGCCGGGAGCACGGTGAGCTGCCGGAAAACGCCCTGCTGGTGCGTGCCGATCTGGTCGATTTCTGGCGACTGGCCCTGGAAGCAGGCTGGACGCCCGAGCGCCACTACCTGCTGTATCCCAACCCTTATCCTAAATCAGCACACTTGAAAATGCGCTGGCATGGCCATCCGGTTTTCCCCACACTGTTAGCCCTGCGCGGGCGGCTCGAGCTGCGTTCGAACTGGCAGCTCTATGTGGAAGAGTTTGCCCAGGCCGTGGAGGTCGTCACCGGCCAAAAGGCAAGCGTTGCCCCGTTGCACCCTAATGGTGACTATCTCACCCCGTTTGAAGCCAAATATGACCAAAGTGGCCAAACACTTTGGCGTTTGTGCATCGACCTGGAGCGCCCATGACGTTTGTTTATTTGATTCTCGCGATTGTGGCAGAGGTGATTGCCACCAGTGCGTTAAAAGCCTCTGTGGGTTTTACTCGGCCACTGCCGAGCCTGCTGGTCGTTGGAGGCTACGGGGTGGCGTTCTATTTATTGAGCTTGGTACTACGTACGCTGCCGGTAGGGATTACCTACGCCATTTGGGCGGGCTTAGGTATTGTCTTGGTCACCCTGGTCGGGATTGTCGTCTTTGGTGAAAAGCCCGACCTGCCTGCGGTGTTTGGCATCAGCCTGATTGTGGCCGGGGTGGTCACTCTGCAGGTCTTCTCTAAAATGAATGTGCATTGAGGTAGCTCAAAGTGACGTGTTTTCGCAACTTCTCCACGCGCTGGCTGCGCAACGGTATCGTCGCGGGGGTAACGACCGCTGCGCTGTGCGCCAGCTCGGTGCTCTGGGCCGACTTCACCCGGCTGAGTCAGTTAGAAGCAAAAGGGTTTTCGGTCAGCGCTGAAGCGCGCCTGTTAGATGCCGATAGCGGTAGTAACCCACTGCTGGGCAGACTTAATCCAGAGCGTCAGCTCTCACCCGCCTCGGTGACAAAAGCCTATATGTCGGCCGCGCTGCTTAATCGTTTCGGCCCCCAGCATCGCTTCACTAGCCAGTTAGTGAGTACCGGCCAAGTGGATAACGGCGTGCTACGCGGTGATTTGGTCTTTGAAGGCGGCGGTGACCCAGGTTTGACGACCGAAGACCTGTGGCGGCTCGTCCAGCGCCTGCAGCTTGCCGGGGTAACGCACGTTGACGGGGCGCTGGTGGTCAGCCAGTGGCGCTTTGGCCCAGTGGAGTGCATCACCACTGATCGCTGCAACGCGCGTACCCGAGTCACCAACGCCTATAGTGCGCCGCTAACCTCGGCAGGCGTCAATTTTGGTACGTGGTGTGTCAATGTGGCGCCTGCGGCAACCCCCGGCGAGCCTGCGCGGGTAGGGCTATGTGATAGCCAGGCGCCGCTGGTGGCCATTGATAATCAGGTGGTAACGCGCCCGGCGAACAGTGGCACGGAGATTAGCGCCGAGCGCATCACCGATGAGCGTGGCGATGTGATGCGTTTGACGGGGCAAATTTCTACTAATGCAGCCGCGCGGGATGTTTACCGTGGTGCCGGAGATGCGGCTGAAAAAACCGCCCAGGTACTGTTAAGCATGCTCAATCAGGCGGGCGTTAGCGTGCGTGACCCGTGGCGGGTAAGCTCAACCCAGCCGCCAAGCAGCGCCCAGCGCCTTGCCGCAGTGGATAGCCAGCCGCTCCAGGAGCTGTTACTGCGCACCATGAACTACTCCAATAACTATATGGCCGACGTGCTGGCGCTGAACTTGGTGGAAACACCCCAAGCGCAGCTGCGTCAGGCAGGGCAGGCCATTGAAACCTATGTGCAGAGCTTGCCTGGGCACGGCCCGGTCACACTGCACAGCGGCAGCGGTTTAACCACCGATAACCGCACCTCGGCGCACGGTGTCAACGTAATGCTGGAGGACATGTTCCGCCAAAGCGCGCTGTTCCCAAGCTTCGTGGCCTCTTTCCAGTCGCCCGCCAACGGCGTGATGCGCTTTATCCGTCGTGGCTCACCTACCTTTCAAAATAACGTCATGCTGAAAACCGGCACGCTCAACCAGCCGTTTGCCGTACGTGCCGCGGCGGGCTATTTCCGCACGGCCCAAGGGCGCTGGGGGGTGTTTAGTGTGTTAGTGAACGGTAGCGGCAGTACCCCCTACCTCAGCTGGCCCGAGGTGCTTGACCCGCTGTCGTTAGATCTAGATGCAATGATTTTAGCTAATTAATTAAACGCTTAGGTGAGGCAACGGGCATGAAGCCACGTCACACGGGGTTAACCCATTTACTGCACTCCACGCGCTACTCCTGGAAAGGCCTGAAGGCGGCGTTTCGTAATGAGTCTGCCTTTCGTCAGGAGTTGGCGATTACTGCCGTGCTGCTGCCATTTGCCTGGTGGATTGGCGAAGGCCCATTAAGCTGGCTGCTGCTGGTCGGCAGTCTGTTTCTCGTGCTGATTGTCGAGCTGCTCAACAGCGCCATCGAAAACGTGGTCGACCGTATCGGCACCGAACACCATGAGCTGTCAGGGCGTGCCAAGGACATCGGCTCGGCCGCGGTGATGCTGTCGCTGATGATGGCGGGGCTGACCTGGGGGCTGTTAGGCTGGGAAAAATGGATGGGCTAGTTGGCCTAGAATGGCGTTGAGAATCATAACAATCGCTTGGCAAAGAGGTGCTTATGCAGACCAATGATGCGTTATTCCCCACGACAACGCTTCCCAAAGCGCTTGCACCTGCTGCCGAACAGGCACAGCAGCGCCTCAGCGAGGCCCTAAGCCAGGCGGATAATATCGCCTCAATGACCAAGCAGCCGCTGCCCTCCAGTAGTTGGGAGGCGCTCGCTCCTGCCCGCCGGGAAGCGCTGGCTCGAGTGGTCACTATCTCCACCTTCGCCCTTGATACGTTGGCGCGCTTTCCCCACTGGCTGGCCGAGCTGGATGCGGCAGGGGAGTTGGATAGCGCGCCCAGCAAAGAAGCGCTGACTCAGTGGTTGGATGATGCTCTGGAGAGCGCCGAGGACGAAGATGCCCTGCACCGGGCGCTGCGCCGTTTTCGTCGAGCGCGCATGCTGGGCATTGTTTGGCGCGATCTAAATCGCCTCGACGGTGCCACCATGTGGGATACCGCCCGATCGGTCTCTTGGCTGGCGGAAGTATGCACCGAAGCGGCGCTTGGCTGGCTGGAGCGTTTTTATGCATCCCGCTGGGGGACACCTGCCGCTCGCAGTGATGGTGAGCCTCAGCGGCTGGTGGTACTGGGAATGGGTAAGTTGGGCGCGGGGGAGCTCAACCTCTCGTCGGATATCGATCTGATTTTTGCCTTCCCTGAAAAGGGCGAGACTGAAGGTGGTCGCAAACCGCTAGAGCATCAAGAGTACTTTACCAAGCTTGGCCAGCGCCTGATCGCCGCCCTGGATGCCATGACGGCGGATGGTTTTGTGTTCCGCGTAGATATGCGCTTGCGCCCGCTGGGCGATGGCGGCCCGCTGGTAGGCAGCTTTTCGATGCTCTCCAGCTACTATCAAGACCAAGGCCGTGAGTGGGAGCGCTACGCCATGCTGAAGGCGCGGCCTGTGGCGGGGGATATCGACGCGGGCCAAGAGCTGCTGGCAAGCCTACGGCCGTTTGTGTATCGCCGCTATCTGGATTTTGGGGCCATTGAGTCGCTGCGCGAGCTGAAGGCAATGATCAATCGCGAAGTGAAACGCAAAGGCATGCAGAGCAACATCAAGCTGGGGCCGGGGGGCATTCGCGAGGTGGAGTTCGTGGTGCAGGCGTTTCAGCTGATTCGCGGCGGGCGTGATACTGAGCTGCAGGTCACCTCGCTGCAAACAGCGCTCAAGCGCTTGCCCGAGCTTGGGCTGCTGCCTCAAGCCGTGGTGGACGAGCTACTGCCGGATTACGCCTTCCTGCGCGATGTGGAGCACGCCCTTCAAGCGCTGGAAGATCGCCAAACCCAAATGCTGCCCACCGATGATGAGGACCGCGAGCGCGTCGCTTTCGCCATGGGGCACGAGGATTGGCCCGGGCTTATCGCCCAGCTAGATGAGGTCCGCGAGCGGGTGCGCCAGCACTTCGACGCGGTGATCGCCGACCCTGAAGAAGAGGCCGATGAAGAGCAAAGCGACGCCAGCCTCTCCCAGTGGCGGCTATTGTGGCGCGGTGAACTTGAAGAGGATGAGGCTCAGGCCCTTCTCAGCGAAGCGGGCTTTAACGAATCGGAAAAAGCACTCAAACGATTAAAAAGCCTTTATCACTCGCGCGCCGTGCAGAGCATGCAGCGTATTGGTTTTGAGCGCTTGGATGCACTGATGCCGCTGCTACTGGCTGCCGTGGCGCAGAGCGATATGCCGGACACGGCCCTGGCTCGGGTGCAGCCGTTGATCGAGGCGGTGCTACGACGCACCGCCTATCTGGCGCTGCTGCGCGAAAATCCGCAGACCCTTGAGCATTTGATGCGGCTATGTTCGGCGAGCCCTTGGATTGCTGAACAGTTGGCACGCTACCCCATCCTACTGGATGAGTTGTTAACCCCCGATACGCTCTACACGCCCGCCGATAAATCGCGGCTTGCCGATGAGCTGCGTCAAACGCTCAACCGTTTACCCGAGGACGATGAAGAAGCGCAGCTAGAAGCACTGCGGGTGTTCAAGCATGCGCAGATGCTGCACGTGGCCGCCTCGGATGTGGCGGGTACGCGTCATCTGATGAAAGTAAGCGATTACTTAACCTATATCGCAGAAGTTATTTTAGACGCGGTGCTGGCGATGGCGTGGAAGCATGTCACCCGCAAGCACGGTGCGCCTGCGGGGTGTAACAACCGCGAACCTGCCTTTTTGATTATTGGTTACGGCAAGCTGGGCGGCATTGAGTTGGGCTACGGCTCTGACCTGGATCTGGTGTTCCTGCACGATAACGACGGTAAAGGCAGTACCGACGGCCCTCGGCCTTTGGATACGCCGGTGTTTTTCACTCGCCTGGGCCAGCGCATCATTCATCTGCTGACTGCGGTAACCCCGGCGGGCAGTCTTTATGAAGTGGACATGCGCCTTCGTCCATCAGGGAATGCGGGGCTGCTCGTCACGTCGCTGGACGCGTTTGCCGAGTATCAGCATCAAAATGCCTGGACCTGGGAGCATCAGGCGCTGGTGCGGGCCAGAGTGGTGGCGGGCAGTGAGGCGCTGGCCGATAAGTTTGACGAGCTGCGTGGTTCGATTTTACGCCGCGAGCGCGACCCGCAGGCGCTGCGTGATGATGTGGTGAGCATGCGCCATAAAATGCGTGATCACTTGGGCACGAAAGGCGAGGGCGCCAAATCTGAGCGGGGCGATGGCGAAAATGCCAGCACAGATGCCACGTTTAGCTTGAAGCACGATGCAGGCGGCATGGTGGATATCGAGTTTCTCTGCCAGTACGCCGTGCTCGCGCTCTCCCATCAAACGCCCGCGCTGATCACCTATAGCGATAATATTCGCATTTTGGAAACTCTGGCCGAGAGCGGGCACATCACCCAAGTGGAGGCTGAGCAGCTACGCGAGGCTTACCTGGCCTACCGCAGTCGTACTCACCGCGCGTCGTTGACCGGTGAAAAGGCGTTAGGGCAGGTTAAAGAGTTTGCGGAGCACCGTCAGATAGTGACCGCACTGTGGCAGCGTTTTCTGGAACCTTGATTGGCGGGCAGGGCGTTTTTCAGTAGCATCAGTAAAAAGCTAGCCTGATAACGACTGGCCTAAAACGGCTGCTCCCATATCAATCGTTTTAATCACAGCAGTTCCCATAACAGCAGTTCCAATAAAAACAAGGACGACACAATGCGCACTCCTTTTCCTGTGCGGCCTAGCAGCGAGGTGGCTGGTCAATGATCGGTCAAATTTTAGCCACGCTGCTGCCGGTGTTTTTGATTGCCGGTAGCGGTGCCGCCTACGGACGATTCCGCACTCCCGATATTCGCAGTTTAAACACCCTCAATATGGAGCTGTTTGTTCCACTGCTGGTGTTTGCCGTGCTAGCCGACCGCCAAGCGCCCCTGGCGGAGTACGCCTGGCTCGCCAGCGCTGCTGCGCTGGTGGTGTTGGGGTCAGGGTTAGTGCTGTGGCCGGTGGTGAAGTGGCTTGGGTTAGACAGTAAGGTCTTTCTGCCGCCAATGATGTTCAATAACTCCGGCAATATGGGGGTGCCGCTGCTGGTGCTGGCTTTTGGGCCGGAAGCGCTGCCAGCGGCGGTGGTGGTGTTTATCGTGGAGATGCTGCTGCACTTTTCGGTGGGACTTTACATGCTAGACCCGCGTACTTCGCTGTGGCGGATGCTACGTATGCCGATTGTGGCTGCAAGCGTTGCGGGGCTATTGGTTAATGTGGGGGGGGTAGCGTTACCCGGCTGGCTGCTGGAAGCCATGCATATGCTGGGTGGTGTGTGCATTCCGCTAATGCTATTTGCGCTGGGCGTGCGCCTGCTGGAAATCGACTTTAGCGACTGGCGAACAGGGCTGCTGGGGGCGGTGCTTTGCCCGCTCTCTGGGCTGGTGATTGCGCTGCCGCTCATGTGGCTGCTGCCGCTGAATCCGTTGCAAACAGCCACCTTGTTAGTATTTGCCGCGTTGCCGCCAGCGGTATTGAATTACTTGGTCGCAGAGCAGTACAAGCTCGCCCCTCATAAGGTGGCGTCGTTGGTGTTGATCGGTAACTTGGGAAGTTTGATCGTCATGCCGCTAACGCTGGCGGCGGCCTTCGCATGGATCCAGCCGCCGCCCTAACGGCGGGACTCGTCTTTTACTTCGTAGCTACCTTCCAGAGCATCGTGCTGCCTGGAAGGCTGCTCGCCAGCGTAGCCGCCGCCAATGTCTTGAGCGTGATCGGCACGCATCTGCTCCATACGCTTTTTCATCTTATGGCGCACAAACGGCATCATCGCCCAGCCAATCAGCAGGAAAAATAGCCCCAGCACAACGCCAACAATCATCAGTGCGCCAAACGCTAGCCACGTCAACAGCAGTTTCAAGCTGCCCATTAGCCCATTTGGCTGCGTTTGTGCAGCACGGGCGCGCCACTGGTTAGCAGCTTGCCAAGCGGCATTGCGTTGGTCGCGATTCATCTGTGGCATGAAAGCCTCCATCGTTCGTTTGCCACTATTGGAACATAGCGGAGCGAGCAAGTTCACTGCTTCTTTTTGAGAGTTGAAACTAATATATCAGTTGGTGCTAATTTTGCTGTATTAAGCCCTTAACATGCGATTGCTAGCCTCGGATGTTAGGATTTAATTGAGCGCACTAAAATGAAGAGCCGTGTTTTTATAAATCCACGCATTTATTAACCAGTATTTTCATTAACCAGGGTGGTGCTATGACAAATCATGGAGGGAAGTCGGTGTTTATCGCATCGGCAGTGATTATTTTCGGCTTAGTGATTGTGGGGGCCGCGTTTCCTGTCGCGTTTGGTAATGCTGCTGAGGCCGCCCTCACATCAATTACCGAGCTATTTGGCTGGTTCTATCTCTTCTCTGTATTTGGCTTTGTGGTGTTCCTGATTGGCCTGGCGCTCAGTAAATACGGCAAAGTACGTCTGGGACCCCAGGACAGTACGCCCAGCTACAGCTTTTTCTCATGGATCAGCATGCTATTGGCCGCAGGCTTTGGGGTAGGGCTGGTGTTTTACGGCATGGCAGAGCCCATGACGCACTACATTAACCCGCCTTACGGCGATGTCCCGGCAGAGAGCGAAGCGGCTGCACGCTACGCCATCCAGTACAGCTATTTTAATTGGGGAATTCACCAGTGGGCGGCATTCTCCGTGGTGGGTTTGATTATTGCTTACTTTCAGTTCCGTAAGGGGCAGGCGGGTTTGGTGTCTTCAGTGCTCTCGTCGGTCACGGCCAAGCACCCCCATGTGCGCCCCTACGCTTCCTGGTTAGATGTTTTTGCGGTGGTGGCTACCGTGATGGGGGTGGCGACATCACTAGGGCTTGGCGTATTACAAATGAATGGCGGTCTTAACGCGGTATTTGGCTTGCCGGAGAATGGGTTTTGGCAATTTGTCATTCTATTTGTGATGTTCTGCGCCTACATGGCATCTACTTGGTCTGGTTTGGATAAAGGCATTAAGCGCCTGTCTAACTTAAATATGGCGCTGTGTATCGGTTTGATGCTCTACGTGCTGTTCACCGGCCCGACCATTGCTATTTTGGAAACGATTACGCTAGGCATTGGCGACTATCTGCAGAATTTTATTGGCATGAGCCTGCGCATTTCACCCTATAGCGACAACCAGTGGGCTAGTAGCTGGACCATCTTCTACTGGGCTTGGGTGATTGCCTGGTCGCCCTTTGTGGGCACCTTTGTGGCACGTGTGTCTCGCGGGCGCACTATTAAAGAGTACGTATTTGGGGTGCTCTTTGTGCCGCCGCTTTTGGCGTGCTTGTGGATCGGCGTATTTGGTGGTGCAGCGCTTAACCTGGAGCTGAACGGCACCGATGTAGGCCTGGCTGCGGCCACCGAAGCAAACATCACCGTCGCCCTGTTTGAGATGTTTGATTTGATGCCGTTCTCGGGCGTGCTCTCCGTGTTGGCCATGCTACTAATCTTTATTTTCCTGGTGACCTCAGCAGACTCCGCTTCGTATATTGTGGCGCAGATGACGGATAATGGTTCTATCAATCCACCACTCTATAAACGCGTGGTATGGGGCGTGCTGATCGCGGCGATTTGCCTTACGCTTATCGTGGCGGGTGGCCTTTCCGGCCTGCAGTCAGCGGCCGTGCTGTCAGCGCTGCCGTTTACCTTTATTCTGTATATGATGGTAATTGTGCTGGTACGCGAGCTGCGTGCGGATCGTAAAGCGATGCTGACCCAGCTCTACCGTCGCCACGGTGAGACCCCCGTGGGTGCTGATGCCTTTGAGGCGGAGCAGTTAGGGGAAGAGGAGCGTCTGCGCCGTGCGCCCAACGTGGTCAATCGGCGTATTAATAGCTAAACAACGGCTTCGATAGAGGAAGCACCTATGGAAACTGCGTGCTAATGGCTCGACAGGGACGTCACGGGGCAACGCGAAGGCAGCCAAAAGGGGCTGCCTTCGACCGTTGGTTAGATCGGGTGGTCACCGTTGCGGTAGTCACTGCGATGGTGGTTGGCTTGTCAGCGGTCATTGCCCACTGGTTGCTGTGACGCTGTGACGTAGAGCCGGTGGATGCCCACACGAACGCCCGACTACGCCGGGCGTTCGTGTATCTCAATGCGGTTCCTGCCGCGTCGTTTGGCATGGTAGAGCTGTTGATCTGCTTTGTTGAGCAGGTCATCAGGGCTAAGCGGCTGCTCAGGTGTTGTGGTGGCAATGCCCATGCTAGCCGTTAGGTGCGAATGAGTGCTGGAGTAGGCATGTGGAATAGCCAGTGACAGAATGGCTTGGCGCAGACAGTTGGCAATATTCATCGCCTCATTGGCATCTTTGCCAGGTAGTACACAGATAAACCCGCCTCATTCACGAGGGCTCTGATCGGGCAGTCTGAAGCTGCGTGCCATCGGCATTGCTCGTAAGGATCCGTATTTCCGGCGTGAGCGCCTGCTTCATAATGCCCGAACACTGCGTTTCTTTCGCTGATTAACCTCCAGGAATTAATCTCGACCTTCAAAGCAGCCGTGATCGCCGAACGCCGCTCCGGTCGCTCGCTTTCTGGTGCTGTGGTGGTCTCGTTGGAGCGTCAACTCAACGCGGTCAGCTTTGGCAACCCCTTCAGCAGCGTCGGCCACCACTTGTCGGCGGCGGCGCCGAGGTGAACCGTGATGCGCCGAGCGTGCAGCGACAAGGTGGCGGCGGTCTTGAGCACCTGCTCACGCATCTGGCTCAGACTCCAGCCTTGCCGGGTCTGCCGCTCCAGCAGGCAGCGCAGGCCATGCAGGACCTGGTAGGCGTAGAGGCTGAGCAGCAGGCTCACCTCGTTGCGGGCCATCACGTCCTG
>Ga0209128_1001134_pt1 | contig 18593 bp, 28 predicted proteins | sample ETNvirnome_6_100_FD_184072 | JGI IMG/M metagenome (GOLD analysis project Ga0209128, IMG submission 184072) | Marine viral communities from the Pacific Ocean - ETNP_6_100 (SPAdes) (version 2) | ecosystem: Environmental > Aquatic > Marine > Oceanic | place: Pacific Ocean | collected 2013-06-19 | reverse complement strand
ACATACGATAACCGTTCCTTTACCCGCCTTCTCTGCGAGTAGCTTTCCGCAGTCTGAACAACGGAGTTCTTTGTCCTCGTTCACCAGACTCCTTCTCCTGCGACATTCGTCTGCGCATGAACCGCTAGGCCGAGAGCCATGACGCAGTCATCGTGTAACCCGCTGGGCGCAGAGTATCTTACGCCAGTGCGGGTGTATTCATAAGAGAACGCATCCAGTTCGGAGACTATTGCACCATCGGGGTAGTAGATGGCTTGCGTCTGAATAGCAAGCGAAAGGCCTTCCATTAGCTTTTGCTTAGACGATGACGAGAAATTAAAGCCCGTGACGTTGGGTAACTCCCGTTGAAGTTTCTCCACGATGGGGTCGCCGACTCCCGTCGAGTCTACAAGGGCGGGAGTATAGCCAATATGATTACTCAGTCGTCGGCACGTTTCTTCCCACGGAGCTTGAAAACGGTCAAACACTGAGACTCTGCCCTCATTATCCAGCCCGATTACAACCGTGTAATCGACACTCTTGGCGAGGTCGATTCCAAAAACCGCTGGGGGGCGCGGAGATAAGGGTGCGACACAGTCGAGAATCGCTTGCTGACCGAAAGGATTTCCCCCGTCATCGGATGGTTCTGCGAGATATAATTCCTTGAATACTCGTTCGGGTAGCATTGACTTGGCGTTCTCAATTTCGCTTACCTCGATAACGCCCGCATCCGCGGCGTCATAAGCGGTGAGTTTTGCATAGTGCCAGTCCCGCTCTCCTATCTCTGCTCTTCTTGCGAGAATATAGGCCCAGTTTTTACGGCCTTTCACGTTACCGATTATCCGCAGGGAGCCACGGGTTGCTGTCATAGTCGAACGAACTGCGTGCCAAGATTCTTCCCGCAGTCGGGTCGCCTCATCTATGACACAAGAATAGACATCCTCCCCATAGAGGTTGTCTGGTTTCTCTCCGCTCTTAAACGAGACCATTGCGCCGTTGACCAAGCGAATAGTTAACTCCGATTCATTCGCTTGATATAGGTCCTGTGATAGCCCTCTACGGAGACGTCTGAACGCGATGCGTGCCTGTGGATAGACGGGCGCAATCCACCAGAACGATTGTCCTGCCTTACCTCGGATGGCTTGCTCGATTATCCAGCTAAGGCAAGCGACGGTTTTACCGCTCTTTGTAGCGCCCTCAATTACTGCGTACCTCTTCGGACTGAATATCGCCTTTTCCTGCTTCGAGTACAGTTTCGGTCGCTGGTATCGGATTGTTGTCGTTGTCATTGGCGTTCTCTATAACGAAGGTCACTGGAGTGTCATTAACATTAAACGAGTTCTGTTGAATCTGAATCAGAGACTTGTCAGGAATAACCCCGTGAATCTGATTAATCTTGTCCATTATTTTCAGCACGATACCTGTTGCTTCTGCGTCTCGATTCAGAGCGGGGTTATACCAGCGCAACAGCAACTGGTTATATCTCTCCATCTGCATCGCCCTAATCTGGTCGGCGTGTCCAACGTGTTCTTTTGCGAGGTCACCAAGGGCGCGATATACGTCCTTCTGTATTTGCGCGATAGACAAGCCCTCCTGCTCCGCTATCTGCCGCACTGTTGCGCCAGCTACTTTCGCCTGTAATACTCGATTACGACGCTGTACGCGTTCGAGTTCTTTCCCGTTCTGTCTGGCCATTATCCGTAACTCAATCTTGCAGGTATTTCAAACGTCACTCTCGGCTCTGGTATTGCTGTTGTAACCAGCGGTAGGAATCGGTCGATAAAGACGCCGATGTAATCCATAACTTCAAGACCAATAGACTCGCCCGCGCAAACCGTACATTCCGTGGCCCAGATATAACCCTCAAAGGCTCCTTCTATCGCATCGCACTCCCAGTCGGAACCCTTTATTTCTAAGGCGACAACAAACGAGTTATGAATAGGACAGTGCGGGGACGTTACGGTTATCCGCTTTGATTTCTTTTTGCTCATTTGGTAGCCATCCATCCACGGAAGTTTCCCCATGCCCAGATAGTCTCGACAAAACGAAAGCCAGCATCCTTTAGCATCTGCTCATTAGCAGAAGCTGAAAACGGCACAAGAACGCCCTCAAGGGATAACCGCTTCCTCTCGATATCTGCCTCTGAATAACCATGTTCTGCCTTCATTTCATAATAGGCACTCGTATACCTCTCATCTGAAAGTAAATTGCCCCCCGTTATTTTCTCGACTAAAAAGAATGTACCCGCCCCGTGTAGGGCTTCATAGATATGGGTCAACAGTCTAGGACGATGCTCTGTTGGTACGAACATCAGGGTCAGTATACTGGTGACAATCGAAACGGAGTCCAGAGGGATTTCTGTACGCTGTAATCCGTCCCTTAAATCATGGCTCAAAATATGAGTATTAGCCCAGCCGCCTTCATCGAATCGTCTCCGAGATGCCTCGACCATCGGCGGGCTTATTTCGAGGCCGTATATCTCCAGAGGGACTTTCGTATTGAAATCATTCCTGCGCACAATTCTTTCAATAGTTTCGCCCCGTGATGAACCTATATCTACTATGACACAGGGTTCTGAATCTCCGTGTTCCATAAGAACCTGAGAGATTAAACGGTTTGTTATATCTCGCATTCCCTCATAGTTGGGAATCGAACGTCCCAGCATATCGTCAAAGACCCGCGTCACCTCCTCGTCAAACGCCCATGTTTCGGGCGCATAGCCCGTATCTGTTTCAACCATCTAGAACCTCCCTTGCTATCGTGCTGGCAATCTCTCGCATCATTAAGGGCGGGACGCTCCTGCCGAGACGCTCCCACTGTTGTTGAAAAGTTCCCGTCAGTTTGAAATCATCGGGGAAAGACTGTATTAATTTCAACTCCTCTATGGTGTACTTCCTAAACTCCACTGGATGTACGACAGCCGCGGCGCCCAGATTACCCCCCTCTGCGGTAATCGTCGGAGATGGCTTATCCAGATGGGGACGCGTCAAGTTGTAATAGCGTTCAGACTTCTGACCCTGCTTTAACTTATTCCATTCTTTTGCGATTGCGTACTCATGGAAATTAACCTCTAACATTCCCACCCCGCCCATCTGCGCCGTCTCTGTAATTGTCGCCCCGCTTGCGACCACTGTCGGCGGGGTCTTTTCGGAGTTGCGCCACATTCCTTTTCTCACCATCACCTTGTTCGCGTAAGGCAAAACATCTTTTAGCGCATAGCAGTACTTGAAGGGCTTTGGGAATACAGGCTCTTTGTTGAGGTCTTTTCTTACACCTTGAAAGAAAATCCTCTCACGGGATTGTGGGACGCCCAGCCACTGTGCATTCAGCAACGCCGATGAGACGTTATAGCCGCACGATTCTAACGCCCTGAATATCTCCTTGAAATATCCTTTTGCCCTACCCCGAATGAGGCCGCTGACATTCTCTGCGATAAAGACCTTCGGCTGGATATCTCTTACCAGCCTCGCGAACTCTAGGAAAAGGTCATCAACCCTCTGCTGTGTATCCGAGTATTTCACGACGTCCCCCCATCTCTTATCGCGCTTGCCGCTCATAGAGAACGAGGCGCACGGGGGAGAACCTTCAAGCAGGTCGATACTGCCCGCCTCAACGCCGATAGCGTGCAGTATGTCCTCACCGCTAACTTGTCTTATATCCCTCTCATCCAGTGGGGTATTTGGATGATTGAGCCGATAGACTTCTGCCGCCATTGGAATAAACTCAGACGCCCAGCGGATTCGGAAGCCCGCCATCTTCATACCAAGACAAGAGCCGCCCGCCCCGCTGAAAGTCGAGACGGCATTTAATCGGGGTTCTACCGCGTTAATCTCTGACATGGTCGGCACTACATAATCAGGCTTCAACGAGTCCCCTCCTTACAATCGCGTTATACGCAGAGACGGGAGACTTACTCGCAGGGGCAAAGCGGGCTTTCATCGCGCCGCCAACAGCGTCGGCAATACCTGAATCGCCGAGCTGTAAGTTGAGATGATTCTTCAGGCGCAGAGAATCGAGTTCAGGGAACGCCGCTCGAATAGGCTCCTTCTGCCGTGGCTTATTTACCTCATCCCAAGTGCTATTGCTAAACAACTCAAAGATGGCAGGCGACCAGAATGGGGCGCAGAGTGATATGCCTGATTCCTTACAGGCTGTAGGCAATATCTGCTGTTGTCGTTTCGGCTTACCGTGGAAGTAACCGTGACGGAATTTCTGGAACGCCTCTATGGAATGGCGCGAGTGAATCATTCCCGTTTTCGATAAACAGAAATGCCCGTCTGCCCACATACCAGTCATCAAGTCAGTCGCCCCCGCTTTACCAATCTCGTTAATCATGTATATGAAAGGATACATACATTCGATATCAGCCTTCCTGCGCAGTCTATATCGGCGCATATTATCCAGCACAGAGTTAACAATAAACTCCTCATCAGTCGGCACAAATACGGGAACAAACTTTAAGCCGAAATGCTGGGCTAAATTCATTGCCGCTATGAAGTCTGACGATTCTCTATCATCCAGAGTGAACGATGTAATAATCGGCTCGGCGTCAGTCTCCATGACTGCCACCGCAAGAGCCGAGGAATCAACGCCGCCAGAGGTCGCTATATATACTTCCCTCTCCTCCTGTGGATGCGTCCCGTATAGCTCCAGCAAGGGGGTCACAATCGCATCCCTCAGTCCCCATCTATCCCCATTCATAGTTGCACTTAGGACATCTGTACTGCGTCTCAATCTCGTCATCGAACGTATCGAACCCATCAGGGGGTTCTGGTATCTCCTGTCGGTCAATAATCGCATTTAATAAATCGCTTACATCTTCCGAGAAATCAATACCTTTAATGAGGTTCTCCAGCATATCGCTATTCGCTTCTGCCATCGTTGCAATCGGGTCGAGTGTCGCAAGCAGACGGTCTGCCTCATCCTCGTCAAGGTCGACTATCAGCACGGGGATTTCAGCATCGCTTGCAACGTCTGTTCTGAGATGGCCGTCAATTAGCATTAATCCCGCGTCAGTTTCCCGTGCTATTGCCGCATCAGCAAATCCAATATCTGCGAGAATCGAGCGGAGGGCATTCTCCTGAGTGGCTGGGTGCAGTCGCCAGTTCTTGGGATTGGGCATTAACTCTGATGCTTTAACGCGTCGCAGTTCCTGTATTCTGTCGCGTATCTTCACGTTCCCTCCCTTTATGTTTACTGTCTAACTCTCTTGTTCAACCGTCACGATAAACCCGCTCTGCGCCCGCGTTGCGACCTTTTCGCTGGTCATCGTATACGAGACTATGAACTTCGGAGAATCGTCCTCTATGATGCCACAATCTATAAAGGCATCTATAGCTGGCGCCATGCTTGATGCGAGACCATCGAAATCCATCGGAACATTCGACCAGTTGTGATGTACATGAATGCTGGCAGATTCCCATAATGGTATGTCAGTAATCCCGACAAGTCTCTGGGGATTATCATCGCCCGTTAGTTCTCGGAGAATAAGAAACAACGCGTCCTCTCTCATTTCCCTAGTGGCACGCCTCTGTATTTTCCAGTGATTACGTCGTCTCCCGTTCTTTGTAAGTGAAGGATGTACTCTCGCAAACTCGATTGAAATGCTATTCATGTCGGTATGGTAGCACGGCAATATCTCAACTTATCTTTTCTTACTCTTAGACGACTCCCCCCCTAAGGGGGAGGAGTCTATCTTATATACGGCAACATCTAAAACTGGTCTTCGGAGGCGGGTTTGAGTGCTTTTTCCTAGAAAATAGCAGAAACTCATATATCCTAGTCGTCAAAAACCCTTTACACATAGTCAAAACCCTTTATGCTTTACACGTCGACTAAATAAACGACAACAAAACCCAAGGGACGACCGACTTCAGAGAGGCGAGCCCGACTCAGTAAAACAACCGCGTCACGAACGCAGAGCTGGAAACCAGAATTGAAGAGTACAGCCGAGCAAGTAGAGTACAGGGGCGATAACGGTAAAGGGGGCTGAGTTAAACGAGCGGGATGACCGCTCATCTATATATAAGTATTGAAATCCGTTGCTGGGCGACCACTAACACTGATTCGGATGGCAAGCATGGCTCCAAACCAGAAACGCAAGAGTTCTGTGAGAGGACGGCTCGCTAGTTCCCCGCAACGGATAACCGCTAAGTTGGCAACTGACGGTCTGAAGATAAAGCCAAGAAAAAAGGAGAACGAGATGAACAACAATTACTGCTCGATAGATGACTGCGACAACAGAGAATTACCCCTTCACTGGAGCGAGTTCAAACTGGTCGACATTAACGGGGCGGGCGACGAAGTTATCTGCAACGACTGCATCGAAGAATTAGAAAATTAGGAGTTAGGCCCAAAGCGGCTAGGGGTTCGCCCTTAGCGTCTCAATAACGCGATTGTTTGGGCAATCGTATAAATAAGCCTTTAGGAGGGCAGGAAAATGGGAACAGTATTTAACGCAGAGCGAACGTTCGGATTTGAAATCGAGATTAACACTCGAATAAGCGCCAGCCAACTGGTCGCCTTCATCAACACCGAGTTCACCACCAGAGGAATTAACGCAAGCATTTTTGACGCTGGCTACACGCACGAAACTCACCGTAACTGGAAAGTGGTTCCCGACGGCTCGGTCGACGGGTGGGAAGTAGTTTCCCCAATCCTTAAAGGACTCGACGCACGGAAAGAACTTGAAGCCGTCTGCGCTGGGCTGAAAAACGCTGGTTGCAGGGTCTCCCGACAGACAGGGGTTCACGTTCACCACGACGTCGCCGACCTAACGCCCAAGCAGATAGGAATGGCATTCGGAACATACGCCGCCTTCCAGACTCTAATAGATATGAGCGTTGCACCAAGTCGCAGGGGAAACCGAACCTACACCAACTCAGTTCCCCAGACAGTTACCGATTACGGTCGCGACAAGTGGGATGACGTAACGACCCGAACCGAAGCCATCGCAAAGTTAGACCGCACGAAAGGTTCAAGCCGCTACTCAGCGATGAACCACTGCTCGTTTAATCCGCGGACTTTCCAGTACCACGGGACAGTCGAATTTCGCCAGATGCAGGGTTCCATGAACGCTACCAAAATCTGGAGCTGGATGATGGTTACCCAGTCGATTATCGAGAGAACGGTTCAGGGGCCTGCAAAATTCCCTAAGTCTCTCACCATCGAAATGGCAGAAGGGAAAGCCCATCGCAAAGGCGACTTCAACCGCTTCAAGGCTTTTATCGGCGTCCTTCCAAAACGAAACGGCTACAACACCGTTACCACTCGCCCATACTGCGAGGCTTTCCGAGTTTTCTATAAAAGCATCAAGAGGTTCAGCCTACAAGCGGGAATCGCTCCCGAAAATGTAAGCCGCAACCGATAGTCGAAACGCTCCTCAGGAGGGGGAGCGTCTGCGGGAACTGCCCATCCCGTACTGATGAGATAGGGCGAAAAAAAGGAGGCACGATATGTGCGGATTAGCAGGATTGGTTATTGGCAAGAAAGTGCGGAGCGCAGACGACTTGAACGAGATTCGCGAGGAGTTCTCAAGTCTCATGGTAGCAACGCAAATTCGAGGTCACCACGCAACGGGTGCGTTCGTTGTAAACAAGTCGGGAATCAGTTATCACAAAGCCGCTTTATCCGCTGACAAGATGGTCAGAACAGATTCTTGGAAGAAGTTAATGAGTGCGATTACGGCAGAGACAACCGCAGTTGTCGGGCACGTTCGTTACGCCACGCAAGGAGACCCGTCGGAGAACTCGAACAACCACCCGATTTTAAACGGGCCGATTATCGGGGTTCACAACGGAGTCATCACGAATGACTGCGAGATTTGCGATGACTTTCCCTACGATGAAGAAGTTGACAGCGCGGCAATTTTCTCGCTGTTCGCTGGAGTCGCCGACAAGTCTCGTTTATCCACCGCGAAAATATCCGCGGCGCTCCCTTATCTGGACGGGTCTTTTGCAGTTATCGCGGCAGACAATCGCAGACGGGATTCCATATTCGTAATGAGAGACGCGACCAACCCTCTGGTTCACTATAAAGATACCGAGAGAAAACTGCTCTGGCTGTCTTCCACTGGTGAGATTATGAGAGACGGTTTAAGCAATCGGGGAATCGTTACAACGATGCTCCCAGCCTACTCTGTCGCGAGACTCTCCAAGGCCCACGCTGGAAAGGCTCCCGTTAAAGTCTCAAAGTGGCACGAACCAATCGAGTTCATAGAGATTGACGACTCGCCCCAAAAGGCGGGCGAGTTCTCAACCGCTGGACTCTGGGACGACGTATTCAGCTTGAGTGACGAGGAATTTGACGCAGAGTTCAATACGGAGAGATAACTTCTGGATGGGGGGCGAGTACCCCGCTCCCCATCTTACAACCCTAATTGCTCGATAAGGAGGGCAAGATGAGTTTATTAAATACCATAGAACAGATTCAGGAAAGAACTGATGGATTGCAGAGAGCAATAAATGAATTGCTTTCAGTTACTAGAGAATTATCTCCCAAGCAGATGGTGTGTTTGCCATTAAATAACAGAGGACTTGAAACGAGTCTTCAAGAGATTCGCACTGTGGAGATAAGAATACTTAATGCGAGAAATGCCGCGCATACAGTAAGGAGATGCGTCAACACTGATGGAACATATGTAGTAAGGGGTTAGGCTTAGAGCGGTAGGGGGAAGAAATTCCCCCTGCGTCCCACTTCCCGCGGCTGTCTAAGCAGTCGCAAATTTCTAACTTCCGTATTCCCTTAAAAGGGGGGTGGAAACTTCCCTCTGTGTCCTGAGCATGACAAGTAAAAAGTGAGGGAGTCCCGGTACTGGCTAAAAGCCAGAAAAAGGGTTAATTCCTTCCCCAGTGTCGCGGTCTATTTTAGACATTGGGGACTGCTCATTTATCAAGTCTGGAAACCAAAAAGGAGGTTTATATGCCAGACATTAGAATCGGCGTTGATATCTCTTCAGCGACCTCGGTCGAGGACGCCCTGCAAAGGGCTGGACTCGGCTGGAAAGTCGACAAGCTGGAGACTTATTTCGCCCACGATGAAGAGCAACGATTTAATCTGACCAAGTCAGGGAAATACGTTGCGATAGTTCGCAGAGATACTGGCGAGGAATTTGCCCACCCGACGAACCGCTATGAAGTGGTGCAAAACAGCAACGCATTTAGCTGGGTGGATAACATCGTCAGTGAGGGAGCGACATTCTGGAGAGCGGGTTCGTTTAGAGGTGGCAGAAAAGTTTTCATGCTGGTGACGCTACCAATACCCCTGACACTCGCAGACGGCGACACAATCGCCAGAGCGATGATTATCTCCACGTCGCACGATACTTCACAGGGAATACGGGCAAACTGGCTACCGTTTAGATTTGCCTGTGCGAATGTAATTGCCGCGAGTCTCTTACAAGCCCCGATGGTCTTCCGTCATACCGCTTCATTAAGGAGCGGAGTTTCAGCAGAGTCAGCGCGTGAAATCTTTTACAACGCTGAACTGTTCTATGACGAATACTACAAACGGGCGAATGCTCTCGCAAGCGCGCCGTTTTCCGACAATGAGATGGAATTACTTATAGAATCCCTTTTCAACGCTCCTCGGCGCACTGAGACCCGTATACGGCGCTCCAACGATTATCTATATGAACGCGTTCTCCAGAACTTCAGGAACGGGCGCGAGACATACGGGTCGTCAAGATGGGATGCCTATAACGCGGTCTGCGAGTATCTCGACTACCAGAGACCTATCGGAAACTCCCTTGAGACAGCGGAGAGCACTGATACTGCTATCGAAAATGAAAGGCAGTACAACTCGATTCTCTCAACCAATAGATTCGGGGGCAACAGGATTCGCACCGAAGCCCTGACGATTCTCACCGAAGATGCCGACGCTGGCTATCTGCCAGTGGGAGGTGCCTGATGGGTAATCAACTGGGAACAATGGTCTGGTGCCAGACCTGCACGACAGTCGTATGGGCACTAGACACAGCTATGGGTGACTTGAGAGGCGCATTCAATATGCTCAAGTTGCCCTGTCGCCTATGTGCGGCAGAAGGCAACTATGACGGCTTCAATGTTAGTGCCACCCACATGGAAAGACTCGGCACCTACGATGTCTGGTCAACGATGCGTGCCCTTGCAGAATGCGAGGAAGTCGAGTGGAATCCGAGTACAGACAATACTTGGTTTGACAGTCAGACCAGTCGGGCTATCAGGGCCGTCAGAACAATCGTTCAGATAAACGGCGGGAGGCTCTAATGGATTTTGAGATTGCACAGCGGATTCAAAGCCTTGCTGACTCGGAGTTAATCGAGTCTCTTGTAGAGGCAAAGAGTACGCTCAAGACCGCACAAGATACCGTCGGCTATATTGAAATGTTAATTATTCAGCGTATGGAGGAACGCGGAGCAAGTCGAATGCGCGGGGCTTTTCACGATGTTGAGGGCGGCGCCAAAACAGCCGACTGGGATTACTCGAAACTGGCTCAACTGCGGGAGTTTTATTCAGCAGAGGAGCTGGAGGGTATTTATACCCCAGCCCATGAGAAAACTGTTAACGTCAAGGAGAAATGGGACATGGGTAAAGGCAGACGGTTACGCAAAGACGGCGACGAAATTGTGCAGATAATCGAGGATGCCCGTATCCTAGGCAGAATGACATTATCTATAAAGGATAAAAAGGAGGTAAGTGAATGGTGAAATTGAAAGGCAACCCGTCTGGGATTGTCTGGAGGACAGGAAGGGAGACCGCTGAAAAGCTAGGAATCAGCACGATGCGAGTCTCCCAACTTGCCCGCAGTGGTCGTTTCGGTCCTAACGCCTACAAGAAGTTCTCGGCAGAACTAAACTACAACGGCGTATGGATGATTCCGTTTCCTAACGAGTACAGAAAAAAACGGGTCGGACGGCCTAGCAAAGCCAATGCACATTTTATAGAGTTATAAATCCACACCTAAAAAAAGGAGGGTAAAGTGGAGACAAGAGTACAGGCGCCTATGAGCGTCATTTCGATAGAGGAACCGAACAGCCGTATGTTTAAGGTTGAGGCGCAGGTTGATTTTATTTCCAACCAGTATGCGACGCGCAATATAACGGTTCCGAAAATGCTGGTCGTTGATGGTAAGACTCTCGAAGAAGGCGAAAATTATCTCTGTATTTTCGAGAGGGGTAACCTCAAGCAGAATAAGGACGGCGACAAGACTTGGGATTACTTCTGGGATGTTGCAGAGTTCGATATAAAGGAGAGCGACGGCGACCCGATGGATTTACCTTGGGGCGACTCGCCATCTTATGCAGATAAGGACTTGGCGCAAGCACCCGCCTCAAAGCCCGTATTTGACGCGACAGCAGGACAGCGAATGACTCAGCACGGGCTGAACGTTCGCACCGCTTTAATGCAAGCAGTCGGGATGCACACAGTGGACGGCAATCATACAGCGACCAACGCGGATACATTTGAACTGGCAGACGAGATTCTCGCCTATCTTACCTCCCGCGTATTCACCGACTCCCCTCTGGCTACGAAAGCCGTCAACGAGGGAGCCGTGGTGAAGGAAGTTATAGACAAGCCGAAACTCGACAGCAACTGGATTATTCCAGAGCGGATTATCAACGGGGTTGAGTTTAAGAAAGCCGCCCAGCAGAACGGGCTTGAGATGCACTGGATTATGGATAAGTTCAAGATAATGAATCTTGCCAAGTCGAGTGATTATGTCAGCGAGGAGAGGGGTTCATATATGGACCTTTTCAAGTTGATTCTCAACGCCGCGCAAAACGACGGAGTTGGCATCGCGTCAGCCGAGGAGATATAGATGGAGGCATCGCTTTACTGCGGTGCTGACGGTTGTACTCTCCACGATTATTCCGTTGCTCCCGCCTTCTGTGAATTTGCATTTCAGAACAATCGCGTTCTGAAAGTTCGCGAGGATGAGGAGCGACGGTTTAACCGTCTCGTTGAAAGGCTTGTTCCCGCAATTGCCAAATCGCTCGGAGACGCTGTCTTTGATGCGGTGGAATCTAACTACACAGGGGAAAGGCCTTACGTCGCAAATAGAGGAGGAGAGACGCCTTCAATATCGCCCAAGAAACCAATACAGGGAGGTATTTCGATTTGACGCAAGAATTTACTCCCGATGCGCTACCTTCGCCACCGACGGTAGACCGTATCGGTGAAATCTACACACTTCGGTGGCTGGATAGATTCGTTCAGATGACCGTTGAGCGATTCGACACAGACCGCCATCAAAATGTCTCTGCCGAGATAACTGTCAGGGTTCTAAATTCTCCCGAAGGAGAGGGACACATAACCAGAGGGAGAGCGGGGTTACTCTCGACTTTCCGAACGCTGGTTGATGACGCGACAGATTTCGGCGGGGAACGCAACTCAAAAGATGACTGGCGGGTGATGTTCAAACAGATGGCAAACGCCGTTCTCGAACGTCACCGCATGGGGGAACCTCTCATTAACCTTGCAGAGATGGAACCCGTAGGCCAGAAACCTTACATTCTCACACCATTTATTTATGAGGGAAACCCGACAGTAATTTACGGTCGCGGTGGTGTCGGTAAATCCCTTTTCTGCCTTTATCTTGCGATACTGCTACAGACTGGGCAAGACCAGAATAGGCTGACAGCAAAAAAGTCGAGCGTGATTTATCTCGACTATGAGGCAGACCCAGAGGAGTCGAAACATCGGGCAGACCTTATCTCCCACGGTATCGGGGTAAGTCCCGCCAACGTGGAGATTCATTACAGGCACTGTGACGTTCCCTTGGCGTCAGAGATTGATGTGATTCAGAAATACGCCAATAAGGTTAACGCCGACTGCATCGTAATTGACTCCGCGATTCCCGCTTGCGGTAACGCACTTGACCCAGAGATTGCGGGTAACTTCTTCCGCGCTCTCCGCTCCCTTAATACGTCTGGTAGGAAAATTGCCTCGTTAATCATCGGGCATACCACAAAGGCGCAGGACAACAGCGGAGGCCCGTTCGGTTCAGTACAGTGGAGAAACCAGCCCCGTACAGTCTGGGAATTTAAGGCAAGCCAGCAGATGGAGCAAGATGAGATTGACGTTCAGTTAATCCACCAGAAGGTAAATCTCGGCAAGATACTCGCCCCCATCGGATTTAAGATTCGGTGGGGTCAGGGAGTAGTCGAGTTTGAAAGTCTCGACGCCAGACGGCATCGGGTTTTTGGTACAGACGCTCCCCTTGCTGACAGGATAGAAATTCAGCTTGAAGACCACGGCGCGATGGCGACCGATATTCTGCTGGGACTTCTCAGCGGCGCAACGGAGAATGACGTCATGGAGGCTCTGGTAAGAGACTCCCGTTTTGTTATGACAAATGAAGATTCTGAAATATGGGATTTAAGTGCAATATGATTTACAGACTATGGTGTTCACGACATCGAGACTTTCACGAAATTGAACAGAGCCAGCACCCGACTCTGGTCAAGATTCTAAAGGAGAATAATTCAGGGTGTGACGGGAGGTATTATTACTGGACAGGTGACGATAATAAAATACTGGAAACCCCCGTTGTCAGTGCCTTTCAAATAAGGAGGAATTATGATGCAGATTAACCTAACGATTGCTGAGGGCAAAGAGGTGATTGACCTAATAAAGAATCGATGCCTTCCAGATGCCAGAGAGCGTTCTCAGGGACTTCTCAAGAACTTAGAGTCTCAGGTTTATTATGCAGAGGAAGGAGGTAAGCCCGATGAGATACCCGCTGAAGAATAACAGGGGAGATTATGTAGGGCATTTCGAGACGTCCACGGGGGTGGTCTACAAGCGCCTCTATGAGAATCCGCATATGTTAAAAATACCGAAGGCGTGGTGTTATGACCGCTCTATTATTGACGATATCAAACAGGTGGTGGACTCCATTACGGGAATGACCATGAACCACCTTACGTTCGTCATAGAGGCGCAAGACACGGGAAAGATATACAAACTCCCGTGGTCAACGTTCAACAGCAAATGCTGGGAGCTTGACAGGAGTCATGGCAAGCAATTAGCGGTGGCGTTACATGAATGGAAACGGGAGGATTCCAACAGTCAGCAACTCAGCTTATTTAGCTGAGACGTAAAGGGGTGGCACTTCGGTGTCGCCCCTCTTTTTTTTTGCCCAAAAAAGGACGAAGGCGTCAGGGGACAAAAAGGAGGGCAAACCCTAACGCCTTCAATTAATCATTATCTGATGTTATGACATCCTTTGCTAGAGCAATAATTCCCGCCCCAGCAACTCCAGCTATCTCAACCATATCTTGAAACATCGCAATTATCGCAATAGTTCCGAGAATAAATATTGATGAGAGAACTTGAGGGCGAAAACTAATTGACTCCCACCATTTCTTAGGCATCAGTACCTCGGCTTTTTCGGTTTAGGTTTTTTAGGCATAATCTGCTCCTATTACCTGATAAATATCGGCTCCTCTTGGACGCCGTCATTGACCGTATTCGCGTCAACGCTCGAATTAATAACCAAGTCCGCGCTGTCGATATCCCCATCATCGCCGACTCGCAAGCCGTCAAAAGTCAGAGTTCCTATCTCGAAATAATCCGCGTCAAACGCTCCCGTCCATGCGTTCACGTTATCCAGAATTAATTTCGATATCATGGTGTCGCCTCCAGTTGTGGTCTGCCTGATGATAATCCTGTCAACGGTCATATCCGAGGCGATATAAGAAACAGCCCCACGGGTGGAACTGATTCGCACATCATTTGTAGAGCTTGCCATTGTCATCTCAAACGTATGCCCAGCGGCGGTTACAGACGAGGTCGCATTAAGTGTATAAATGCTCCCGTTCGCCCAGTCCATTGAAGGGAATTCGCTGTTCTTTATAACGACTTCATCAATGGTTAAAACATCAGAAGTTGAGGTTCCCGTCAGTTGAAAGGCGTTCGTCAGACCGCCTTTTCCAAGGCTGATATTCGTCAGCGAAATCACATCAATTCTTGTTCCCTGTGGAATGTTAATCTGTAGCGTCTGAGAGGCCTCAGCGGGAAACTCCACATCCACTACCGTACTACCCACCATTGACGGGGCTTCATACGATGCGCCCAGCATGGGGAATATCAGTTCTTGGTCTCCGCTCGAAATCAGTACAAAGAGAGACGCGATGAACCCGACAGCTATTGCAGAGAACGACACGACGATAAACTTCCCGCCACCCATGTAAAGCCCGCCGAAAAAAGGAACTCGGAAGTTCCAGAATTTCGGTAGCTTGGCAGTTATATTGGGAATGCCAAAACGAACTGTCGGAGTGCTGAATTTTTTATCCTTCATTCTTCCCACTTAATTTTGATTTTATTTCGTCACTCATTAAACCCACTATGGACGCGGCGGCACTCGTTACAGGTAGGGAGAAAATACTCAGTGCCAGCAGAATTACATCGAGATGCGGCGCAACCTCAGCGGGTTTTGATGTAACTTTCCAGACTATCAAAACTCCGAGCGTTACGAAGGCCAGAAACAGGGGGCCGACCAATACAATTGTCAGAAATTGTGTACCTGTCAGCGTGGTTTTTGTACCCGCCTCCAACTCGACTATTCTTCGGCGAGCCTCTAATATTTCTTGTTCAAGTTCGCTCCTATCATCATTCATACAACTTCCAGAGAATTACACACGCCAGAAATGTCGCAGAAAGCGACAGGGACATTAATAGATATATAAGCGATAGTAAAACCTTTATGCGTCGCTCTATGCGCGTCAGAGACACGTTCAATCGCGTTCTGATGTCTCTGACATCGTTCAATAATGTGAGTCGTTCTGTTGTGTTCATATTTATATTTGCACTTCCTGATATCCGACGAGAGCATGGGTAATAAACTGCGACCCTCCACTGGTCCGCTGTATCGTTACCTTTATTACTTTTGCGTCGGTGGTGGCTATCTCTTTGACATAGAACATCATCTGCTGGGTTCCACCTGCTATCCCTGATTTTGTGTCAACAATCGAGCCGTCGTAATACAGCTTATATGTAAAAACAAATCCACTTGTAACGTCAGTGCCATCAACTGTCCCGATTACAGCCCAAGAATTGTCTGTGGAAGCCGCCGATGCCGAGAGGGTAACCAAGTCATGTTCATCGTCATCGTTAAAGTTTGCTTCACCCGCCGCAAAGTTATCCGCTGTGGCGGTAATCGCGTGGGTATGATTCCCTGCTGCTGCTTGCGTTGAACCAGTTCCCAGAGTTCGCAGGGATGCTGTACCTGCGGCTTGGTCTGAAGCTGTGAGGTCAATTGCAGAAGACCCATCATAATAAAGCAGGTTCGCTCCATTCCTCTGAAGCCTTCCATTGGTGGCAGGGTCTCCGCTTTGGTCTGCAAATGTAACAGTGTTCAGACCGCCGAGCGTTACTGTCGAAAGTGTACTCGCTCCCATACCTGCGGCTCCTGTATGGGCATGAGTCGAGAGAACGCTAAGGTTATCTCTGACTTGTTCGTTCAACGAGCCAGTTCCGTCAGCAAGAACAATCTCACTTGCCGACCATGTTTTTGGTGCTGTCCAAGCCATTAGATAAACCCCTAATGAGTATGATTGCCAGCCGCGGCTTGAGTGGAGCCACTGCCAAGTGTACGGACAGATGCGACACTCGTGGCGGCATCGCTTGTTAACTGTTTCAGTGCTGTGTCGTAATAGACTAACTCGGCTCCGTTTCTCTGCAATACGCCCGCTGAACTGGGATTTCCCGATTGGTCTGTAAATGGAAAATAGTTCTGTGCCGACAGCACAAGAACCGAGAGTGTCGCAGAGCCTTCACCACCCGAACCGCTATGCACGTGCGTCGATAACTCCGAGAAATTATCTTTAATCTGCGCGTTCATAATCGTATTGGTGACCATCGTTGAAAGCCACGTTATCGGTGCTGTCCAAGCCATGCGATTCTCCTAATATGCTGGCACTGTTGAGACGTTTAAGGCGCCAGTATTTAATACCCAAAAGGCCGAATAGCCGCCACTTGCAGGCGATAGTTTCCAAGCAACCTTATGTAGTTTCGTTCCCTGCGAGATATGATGCCGAATCGACTCGATGAAAAAGTCAGCGTTGATTCCGAGGTTCGCATTATTCGTCGCCGTGATTGTTACCCTGTCAGAGATATCACGACCAAGGGCCTCTGCAAGATTCTCCTCTGTCGCATTCGCGTTGAACTCCATCGTTAATATGTTGATAGGGCTTCCGAAAATTGCGTTCTGATAATCGCCCCAGTTCTGAGCCTCGGCAGAACTCGGAAAGAACTCCGTCTTTGCGACATACTTCCTCTCGCCGTAATCAGTCTGGCTCGCCGTGTCGATGGCACGTAACTTTACGGGGTCATTCGACGTAACCGCTGTTCCCCTTGCCTGAATCTTTGTCATGTAAGCAGAAGAACTCGCATGATTATTCGTGAGAGTTATGACCATCCTTTCAGATGTTTTCGCAACGCTCACAGCAATGCTTGCTGTCAGGTTTGTGCCGCTCCCATCGCTTGCGGTATTTCCCAGATAATCAGTTGTTGCCGCTGGAGTTGTCCACGCATTCACTTCAAGTGCGTTATTTGCTGATGACGGGTTCGGATATATTGCCTCGAATGTACGGGCTTGTCCTGCTGTCAAGAGCGGAGAATCTGCTCCCGTCTCTGGATGAGTCCAGAGAACAGCAACCCCTGCTGTCGTATACGTTCTCGCAGAGGACTCAAAATGATTCGTTATCGTCGATAGCGGGTCTTCCTGTGTTAATACTGTATAAGTACGCGTTGCGTCGCTTGCGTCGCTAAACGTCGCTTGAGAAGTGTTGTATGGCGACAAGAGGCGGGTATGTCGGTTCTCGAAACCGACTTTCCCATCCTTTTCCTCTTTGATGAACCCGCCTTCGGTTTCTTCCACGATTCTCATTGCGTCGAGAGTTTTCGGACCGTCGACCCAGAACCGCGTCATCGTTGTCTTGCCCGTATCGAGATTCCTGTCATCTGCGGGCCAGCCGACATCGTCAAGAATCGCCCCAAGTGCTTGGTCGGTTCTCTGGTCAATCTGTGTCGCAAGTGACGGGCGAAAATCGTTCAGATAGCCGAGAGTCCCGTAGGCTGTGAGAGTACAGGTCTTGAGTCCGTGAGCGGCGGGAGTCGGCGTAATTCTTTCAAGCTTACCGACGAACTGCGGGTCTGTTCCGAAAGCAATCGGGAACTCGTAGGGAAACGTCCCCCCTCCTGCGTTTAATCTTACAGAACGGCCCGGAAGTATATTGCCCGTCAGAACACTGGAAGTATTTGATGGAGAATACTTGCCGTCATTGTTCTTCAATCGGGCTGTTAACTTGCCCGCTGTTGAGCGACCACTTAGCTGGGAGGCGTAATCTCTCCCGCGTTGCCAAGAGACTTCGAGAACGTCGTCAGTTATCTCGTCATAACTGTCGTCATAATCGCCGTCGTTGTTCCAGTCAACAAGAACGCGTATATCAGCGGGTTCAGTCGGCATCTACTTTGACTAGTTCCGCAACATCTCCAGTCCCGTTACTCGAACCTTTCAACTCTGCAATCTTTGCCTCAAGTTCGGTTCTCTGGCGTTCTGCCATGATGCGCCTGATTTGTTCTGCGGCAAGCGGATTCTGTGCAAGTAACATCTGCAAATCAGCGTCCGTGATT
>Ga0209128_1001130_pt1 | contig 18621 bp, 15 predicted proteins | sample ETNvirnome_6_100_FD_184072 | JGI IMG/M metagenome (GOLD analysis project Ga0209128, IMG submission 184072) | Marine viral communities from the Pacific Ocean - ETNP_6_100 (SPAdes) (version 2) | ecosystem: Environmental > Aquatic > Marine > Oceanic | place: Pacific Ocean | collected 2013-06-19 | reverse complement strand
GCGACCGAATTCGCTATGGAGCGTGCTGCCGATATTAAGTCAATGCGAGCGGACCAACTAGCTGGAGGAGGGGGCTACGAAGCTGCTGAACTACGACAGTTGACGGAAGGGGGCCTAGCCGCTGCGCAGCAGCAGGAGGCAAGTTCGCTTGAGCAAGAAATCCAGCAGAACCTAAATGCCGGTATGCCTTACGCACAAGCCAAGCGCCAAGCCCGCAGGTCACAAAAGGATGTAGGGGAGAATGCTGCGGAGATAGCTGCCAAGTTAGACCGAGATGGGTGGATCGCGGACAAGGCGAAGAAAGCACAAGATGCGATGAAACTTGAAAAGCTGACTACTGCGTTTATGCTCGGATACCAAGAAGACCCCAATGCCGCGTTGGCGGGACTGGCGGCTGAGTTAGCGGGTTCGGGGGTAGAGGCAGTGGGAGGCGTAGTTGAAGAGTACATTGGTAAGGATTGGGACGACTCAAAGTGGGCCCTTAAGCAGGAAGGAAAGGCCTAGAAAGGGGATAGACAATGGCTACATCGTATAGAAAGAGATCAGTGGCGGACTTGCAGGGAACGAAAGGGTATCAAAGAGATACTGTTTACCGGACCGAACTTAAACAAATCGCTAATGATCTTGATCGAAGCCCCGCAGAGCGGGAAGCTGCCTCAGAAAAACTCGCTAAAATGGATTACTCACTAGGTTCCCAAGCGGAGAGGTTAGCTAAGCTTAAGAAGTACGTAGGGACTCAGCGCGGACTTTCGATTATTGCAAAGCTTCTTACAGCCACTGGGCGCAAACTACAGGGACAGAAGATAGGAGATCTTTCTCACCTAACGCCTAAAATCGGAAGTTCTAGTGCGGAGCGGGCGGCTACACTTCAGGGACTTAGAGAAGAGAAGAGTGCCCTACTAAAAGAAATCGAGGGTGCGCGACAGTTTAAGCAAAACCTTGCTGCATCTATACATAAAGATCGAGCAACGCAAAATGCAGCACTGCATAGAGCAATTGCCACAATGGCGTCAAAAGTTTCTGGTAACGTGACTTCTTCTCAAACCCAAAAAGGGCTCGCGAATTACAAACAGGCACAATTTCTTGAGGACTCGAAGAAAAATATGTTCTTTACCCGTGATAAAAACCAGGATCATAAGACATTATTTAGAATTGAAAACGCTGTTACTGACGCGCTGATCCCTAGAGGATCGTGGGAAGTGGGGAATACGGTAAAAGGCGTTTTTAATCGACATGATTTTTGGGATGGGGTTAAAAGGGCGTTTGGAAAGGCTACACAACCCGGAGATTTACAAGCTATTCTGGAAGAAGCAGCCCTACTCCAAGGGGCTGACCCAGGTGAAGTTAGGCAATCTCTTCGAGACGATATACAAGTAGCAGCAGGGAGTAATGCGGCAGGAGCCACAATGCTAGCTGCACTGGATACTCAGTTAAACAAGGATGCCACAAACGTAGCCGATGCCGCAAGAAGACACGCAACTATTGATAAAGAAATAGAAGACGAGCTACAAGCAGGGGAAGACTCTTTCATCGCAGGGGGGATCAGTGAAAAGATGATCAAGGCGATAGGAGGAGCTTTAAAGGCAGTCAACCGCAGCGGCGAAGAAGGGGCTTCGGAAGAAGAACTCTCACCCTTTTTTAAGACGATAAACGAAGAGATGTCGGGGCTCGGAGACGGGGACACTATCTCTGATGAGCGCATGAAGCAGATCAGACAGATTGAGGCTCTTGAGCTTATGTATAAAAATGCATTGGGCTCCCGACCAATTCAAGAAGCCTTTAAGCTAATGGAAGATTCTGAGGCGGTCGATGCTATCCGGCAAGAATTAAACGGAAAAGGATATAACTTAAGCAAACGCGATACGGTACAGCTTATTTTACGCAACCGCAGGATGGGCTTGCAGCTAGGGCGGGATGAAACATCCCTTGTAAGCGGGAAGAAAAGAGATGCGACTCTCCTAAAGGAACAGGTAGACGGTGGGGAGAATCTAGCGGATGTTGAAGAGAAGAAGGATTTAGCTATTTCGAAAGAGGCTGAAGCGGCTAATACTGAAGAGCTTGAGCAGCTAGGATTCGATGTTCCGGGGAAAACAACTTCTACGGATGCTATTACAGATCTGCTTAGAGATAATAAATGGATCAAGGAAATGGCTGGCCAAGAAGTAGAATTGATGAGGTCCCCAGGGGCTGATTTGATTCAAGGGGGGAATCCGCCTACTGTTCCCGAAGCACCCGCTACTGTTCCCGAAGCACCCGATTCAAGTGAAGATCCTTTAGGTAGGTTAGGTGGGGATGAATTACAACAGAAACTAAAAGAGTCAGAGTATAGGGCTGCGGCAAAGAAGTTTAACCGGATGCTTCTAGGTGAGGGCGAGTAGTAATGCCGGAAACCACCTCAGAAGAGAGTTGGAGGGTAGCCTATCCCGACGCCGAAGAACCCCCTTCTTGGTGGGCAGAGCATACAAAGGAACGCGAAGCCCGTGAGTCCCGTCAAGTAGAAGAGGAGAAGGAAGAAGACATTCCAGAATTGCGTCTCCCCGAGGAAAGGGAAACCGATCTCATTAGGCAACAAGAAGACTTTATCCAGGGCTTAGTAAAGCATGGCTATAAGGAAGATCCCGAAGGGTTAGGTGAGGACCTGACCTTGGAGGGATTCTTCAACCGCATGGAAGCCGCTCAGGGGGGCGCGCAACCTTCTCGCGCAACGGCTCCTGGGAAATCTACCTTTGAACGCGCAACAAAAAAAATACTCGGCCCAGCTCCTTATATACCGGGATACCTCGGTTTAGACGGCAACAAACCCCCACCGGATTTTGATCCAGGGAACCAGTACCGACCTGCTCTTTTTGTACAAAACTATGGGGAGAGGCTAACTATCCCCGAACGGGTTGCTGGGCACTTTACTGGTAAGGAGGGGTTTGCCGTTTCCGACGTGATGAAGGCAGGAGGAAGCAAACCATCGGACGATTCTCCTCCGTACTGGGTGAAAGAGTTAATTCCTGACGCACCGGATGCTCGGGCGCTCATGACGGAAGCCGAAGAGAAACTGAAGAAAGTCGGGGCGAGAAGTGAGTTTGAGGACTTTGACCCGCTACTAGTCACCCCTGCTGCACTCCAGATCCTTCGACGGGATCTCCAACGCTGGGTTTCAAAAGATGAAATTAATAAAATCCCGCTTGAGTATGTCGCCCCAGTGTGGAAGGAATTACGACGAAGACAGCAATTAGCAATTAAGAACCGAAAGCCATTCGATACAACAGATATGGTTCCTATTTACGGAACCGCAAGGATGCTAGGAAAGGCTAAAAGTGAGGATATTTCTGTAGAAGTGCCCCGAGATGAAGCTGAAAAGGAGCGTTTAATTCAGGTTGTGCGAACAGACCCCACTCCATCTGCCCAAGAAGTACTCATCAATGCCGACATAGAGGGCTTTGAACCTCTTTTCGAGGAGGACATCCAGAAGCTCGCCTCTGCTCAGACATATGCAGATTTGGATCGGATGCACAAAACGATGGGATTTAAGGTAGGGGAGCAAGGAATTAATATCCCGAAGAAGAAAATCAATATCCAATTGCTACGGGAGAAGAACCGAGGTTGGGGGATTGACCTTGATGCACACGTACAAATCTTCACTCGAAGACTTAACCGAGATTATATAGAAAAAGAAATCCAACGAATGAAGGAAGAAGATAACCTTACTCCGAAGCAAGCTGGGCAAGCCTTTATGGCAGATACGGAGAAGCGAATTGAAATCATGAGCAGATCTGTTTATGAGGCGAAGAAATTGGCCGAGAGCTTTCTCCGCAATAGGGATAGTCGTTCTGCTGTCGGTTGGTATCATGCGGATAAGACATCAGCGGAAATACTGGCCGAAGTGTTTAAGGCCGACGCGGAGTCCCCATTTGCCCCTGGAGCCCCCGCTCTAACTGTAGACCAGGCAATGAAATTCGGGGGACCCGCGCTGACAACACTTGGATTAGGCGCTTACGGGGCTGCTGGGGCAGGAGATCTATATGTAGGGACCACGCCCTATAATGTTTCTAGCGGTTGGGTAGGGGAGTATTTAAGGACAGCAGGCTCTACTACAGTAGGATCTTGGCTTACTGGTTGGGAACCCCCAAAGGGAGAAGACGGAGGGAAGATCTCGCCTGCCGCAGCGGCTCAGTCCTTATGGGATCACTGGGGTTCTAAGGAGCATTACGAAGAACTCACAACGGGTCAGTGGGATATGCCCTTTAGGTTTCAGGATGTAGGGGCGACTCCGCGTAAGTTCCTAGAGTCAATCTATCTTCCGAAAGAATTTGCTGCTATTGAGCACCTTGGCCCCAAACTATTACCTAAAACTTGGAAAGGGGAACAGCTTTTCGGTGCGTTTATAGGCATTCCTATCATGATGCGTGAACCTGACTTGCTCTCTACTAAGCTAAGATTATTAGGAGAGATAGCGGGTCCGCTTATAAAGGGGAAAGGGTGGAGAATAAATCTCAACCACATGGAAAAGTTAGATGAATTAATCGCCTCTGATAAGACGATTAAGGAAAAAGACGCAGCGTTAAATGCCCCTTCCAAGGTTCTTGGGCAGAGTTGGAAGACTGATTACTCGGATGCTCAAGTCGTGATAAGGGAATATATGGCTGCGAGGCTTGGTATTCAGCCCGTAGATATTGTAAGCGGTGTAAAGAAAGAGATTGATCGGGCGGACGCTAATTTAATAAAAGCACAAAAGGACTATCGGGAGGCACAGAAGAGTCTTTCAAAGATAGAACAAGATGAGGCTCATCTTAGGCTTTTGCAGGCAGAAGAGCAGATAATCGAAGTGCAAGAAAACCTAGCCGCGAACCTAATTGCTCTTGAAAAAGAATCCCTTAAAGCCGCGAAGAAGGTGGAGGCTGCTGCTGGGGCCTCGTCTAAGGATCTAAGAGACATTCCTAAAGAGATTAAAACGATAAAGGCTCTCCAAGATAAGTGGGCCGATGCATTAAACACACGCACAGGAGCAGTGGGGACGAACGGGGAGCATTCAACCTGGGGAGATGTCTGGGCGATTGAAAAACAGTATGACGCTGTTGCTAAGGAAGCAGTGGATGAGTGGAAAGAAGAAGCAGCCGAAGTCATAGGGAAAAGGGGTGGTGTAGAAAAGGTCGGCCAAGAGGAGTTCGAACTTAGTGAAAAAATCATTAACCTTGAGGAAGAGATCACTCGGCTTGAGACTAAGCTAGCAGCAGTACAGGGTACTGGAGCAGCGAAAGGGGTCAAAGCTACAGAGAAGTTTGCACGAGATAAGGCCAAACATACAGAGGTAGCAGGGAAGATAGAAGAACTTCTAAAAGTAAATGATCTTAGACGGGCATCGCTAAAGAGAGCCGGAAAGGCTCGGGTAAAAGTCGGCTCAGTTGCAGAGAAGAATCTATGGAAGCTTTATCTTTCGGAACCTGGGGGGAGGCTCCCTAAACAGTACAAAGATCTCCTTGTAGAAAAAAGACGCCTGGAGAAGCTACTCACAAAGAAACCTACTAAGGTCCTAGCTGGGGTTGAAGCTAAAGGGGCTATTGATGCGCTTGAGGTTCAAATCTCTAACCTCAAAGGGATTAAAAACACCGCTGAACAACGATTAAGTAAAGCCGCAGAAGCTCGTCTACGAGGTAGGTGGGGTGAGTATGAAGACCTTATCGCCAACCTTAAGCCCCTTGAGGAGGGTGGAGTTAAAACCCTTTTGCGAGTGGGCTCTCCCGCTGCGGCTAAGAACGCACGTCGTAAAGCTATTTATGCACGAGTGCAAGAAGCTCGAACCAATAGAGATGCCGCACTTATCAAGCTCGGACTTAAGCCTAATACACATATGCCCGCAGAGTACCGGAAGATAGGGGAGAAACTGGATGAGCATACAATTGAGCTTAATCAGTTAGCAAAGAAAGCAGCAACGATGCGTGTGAAACGCTCCCTTAAGATGGCTCAAGGATTGGCAGCGGGAGCCCGCTCTCGCCGGTCAGCATTGAACGCTAAGCGAAAGTCATTGGGGCTAAAGACACGCACCGAGGCTCAAGAGCAATTAGCTAATACAGCAAGGGAGATTAAAGCACAACAACAAGCCGCTAGGACTGCTAAGGGCATATGGGATGAAGGTGCGCAAGCACTTAGAGATTCCCTCGGAGTTCAGAACGGGTTGATTACCGCTAGTCTAAAGTTGGACCCTGACTCTTGGAGGCTTTGGTACTACCAGCTTCCTACTCTTATCCGAAGCAAGATCTCAAGCCTCATGAGGAATAAAGGTTTTAATGTACATGAAGCCCTCAATGCAGTTGCCCCCGAAATTCCTGACTATGCTCGGGTACAATTACCAGGTTTAAACATACACCCGATCGATGTACCCTCCGCAGTCACAGCCGCAGAGGTCAGTCACAAAATAGGACCCGAAGGGTATGCCGAAGGGGTTGTTGTCTCGCCAGCAAAGTTCCGAGAGGTCTTAGCCGACAGGTATGGTGAGCGGGCTCTCGATGAAATGATTAAAAAATCTAAGCTAGACAAGGTTTCAAGGGGCCCAGGTTCGCAAGCCGAGAGGTTGGGGATGGAAGACCACCCCGCACGTCGTTACGTTGACGATGCGGTTACCTTTGATGAACTATTTGAGAGCACAGAAGAGCTAGTAACTCTAAGGAATAAAGATAAAATACACCTTCAAGAACAGGAACTTGGCTTACGTCATACTGCATCTCTCGTCTGGGAAGAAGAAGTAGGTCTTACCTTAGCTCTCTCGCATGATAGAGTTAGACAAGCCAAAAATCTCCGTCAGGGCCTCCTAGATACGGTCAAGAGGGGGTTAAGCAATAGGTCTAAGTTCTTTAATGACCTAATGGGTCCTGATGTAAGCGAAGCTGTTGAAACTGCGTACCGAATCGCAGATAACATGGCAGGTAGATGGAATGAAGAAGTAGATGGGGCGATTCTCCAAGTAGCGGCTGCTAATGGGTACAATAGAGAACAAACGATAGCCCTGATCCTTAGGTATATGGACGGGGAGTCCCTCCCTATTGGACGAACAGGAACGGCTCAAGGTTCCACATATCTTAACCTGGGGCGCAATCCTTGGGATGCTATTCGCATTGGACTGTTTAACGATAGTCGTTGGACTTATCGAAAGATTGCTCGGGATACAAAAGGAAAGGTAGTACTTAATGATAAAGGACAAATAGAGTATACCACTACATCCGTAGGGGATACGGGACTAATGATCAAGACTAGTACACTTGCGTCGTTAGAAAAAGAAGGGATTACTCGGGGGAGCGTGCGGGCTAAGTACCTAGCAGAAAAAGCAGCCAAAGGAGAGAAGCTAACGGCTGAGGAGCTAGAAGAAGGGGCGACCCAGGCATGGACACAAGTGCTTAAAGCTCGCTTCTTGAAAATTCTACGTAAGGAAGTTCCAGAATTAGATCTAGCCGCATTTAAGGAAATACCTAATGTAGCCTTCCGCACTATTGCTAGGAGTTGGGTGCCCCGTGATGAGTACAAATTGGGTAGATTGTACCCTGACATCCAACAAGAAGCTTGGGCACTTCTCCATGTAGCAGACAGCTTCCCTGACTTTATGCTAGGCCTCAAAAGAGGTATGCGTAAAATGTATGATTTGAAGCTTAGTAAAGTAGAGGAGGACGTACGTGCTTACCATATCGCTGTCCTGGCAGCAGGGCAGGCGAAGATCCAAGCTGAAGCCTTAGCTGATTTCTCAAGGATGGTTGGCCCCAAGCTATCTGATAAGGATGCAGATCTTATTTCTGGTCTGCTCAGTGGTGACTTTACCGACGTAAAGTCTGGGGTGGAAGCCGTAACGAGAGCCTTTAGTATCTTGAATCGTATTGGTTATCCTGTCCACTTGGAGACAATGGCAGCAGCTACGGACAAAGCTGCAAGGATTCAGGCTGTGCTTGTCAAGATGGCAGATGATCCTTCGGGGATGGATGCTTGGGCTCCTACTGATCTGATAGGTAAGTTTGAAGGCGTCATGGGTAATATTGAAAAAGAACTGGAGAATGCCTATCTTAAACGGGATGCAGATATTATTAAAGATCTCTTACCTTTTATACCTGACATCCTCTGGAATGGGGTAACTGGGATTGTACGCTTATGGAGATGGTCGGTTGTCACTGGCCTCTATTCGCCTAACCCCCGGCACTGGACGAACACAGCCGTGGGGAACTTCGGTCAGATGTGGATCACCGAGGGTCCTGCAAAAGCAACTAAGCTCGGCCTACAAGCCCTTCCTCTTAATATCCCATTCGTAGGGCGTGCTTTCCAAGATGCGATGACCCTCAAAGCAAAAGAAGGGAATCGTTTAGGGACCCTAACAGCGGGGATCTTTGACCCAAGACTACAAGATTTTTGGAATATGCCCGCAGAAAAAGCTGCACGAACCTATCTTAGAGCGTCCAATGGGGAGGTTCATCGAGTACTGGACCTGCGTAAACGAGCCGCAAAGGACGGGATTCTAAGCACATTCGAAGCGGAGAGAGGACTCCTGAGCCCCACTCAGGTTTCGGCAGTGACAGGAACCGAAGGGGCCTTTTATAAATTCTTACGAAAGATGAGGGGAGATGGCGAGTGGAACCGGGCGATAACTCGTATGATGATTTACGGGGAACAACGTACTCGGGTAGCACACTGGCTTGATAATGTCTTGGATGGTAAGTCATTTAAGGAAGCGCAAGCTAAAACTTTTGATGCTTATTATGATTGGAAGCATGGGATCTCCGAGTTTGAACGCCAGTTCCTAACTCGAATCATGACCTTTTGGAGATGGTTTAGTCTCGCGTCCAGAAGACATATGGGGCACATGGGGGAATCGTTAAAAGCAACTCCAATCCAACTGCTTAAGGGGGAGACTAAGCTCCAACGCATTCGGCAACAGCTTCAGCTTGCAAGATCAATCAATCCTCTTACCCAACAAGAGTCTGAAGATCCTTACGTCCACTCAGTAGATGAACAATACGCTGCTATCTTGGCGGGCTTACCCCCTTGGTATGCTACAGATCGACTAATGTGGAAAGCCCAAGAGGTTATACCCGGTGACCGACGACTAGAATATCATGACGTTAGTGGTCAATGGCTTACGCATCATGCGTTTATAGGTCCCCCCATAACCTCCGCAGAGATGATGATGTTCTATATGTATATGGCACAGGGGGTTACCATCCTCGCTGCTCAGTTCCTAAATGAAGCTGCCGAAAGAATTGGACAGGAACCACCCTTTATTACTCCACGAGGGGACCTTGCTCCTAACTGGTTAGCAGGTGTTGAGTTCATGGCGAAACCTTTTGTCGAAATGCTACTACCTTGGTACAAAGGTTTTATAGAGCAGGAGCTTGGGGGCTATCGTCAGTCTTGGCGTACTCGACCAGCAGATTTAGGGGAGTCTTATCTCATTGAAAAGATAGGTGTCCCGACACTTAATCTTATGGGAGTTAATGTCGAGCCAGGAAAGAATGATAATCGGTATCGATTGAACAGTTGGACTCTTCAAGGTTTCCGTCTTGTACCTTTCTTTGGTTCCCAGATCCCTGCTTATATGGATGCATGGATTGTAGCAAGGCCCGACTTTAGAGAGTCATGGCTCAAGGGGATTGCATCTTTATTAGGGGGGCTTGCTGGTTTCCGAAAGGTCCCTTACAACCCCAGTGAGCAGCTAAAATGGGAAATGATAAAGAGCCAAGTACTCTTGAAGGAAGAAGCTGAGCGTGCTAAGCTACCCGCACATTACGACAGAGTTCGTTTCCGAGACGCATTTACAGATGAATAACCCCCCTGAAGATAGGGAAGGTCTTTGGATGAAGAATCCATCGGACCCCTCGAAGAGAGGACAATATGCCATTAGTCAACGGTAGATATGTAAGAGCTTCAGCCGTAAAGAAGCCTATACCAAAACCTACCCCGGCTCCTGCTCCCGCTCTCGTCCCTGAAGGGTTAGACCTTGAGGAGATTACTAAAACAATCTCTTCAATCAAATCATGGTTGAAAACAAAACCGTCGCAGGAAGATGCGATGGACGTGTTTCAATATGAGATAGACCATTCAAACCGCAGTGGAGCAATCGGAGACGAAGGTTGCCTCACTGAATATCTTGAGAAGTAAAGGAGGCTTTCGTGCCTAGTGTTAAAAATAAATGGGTCAAACCTGGTGGATCGTTCAACTACACGGAAGGGCAGAAGGTTCTTAATCAAGATGCTTCTACTACTTATCCAACCCTTTGCGCTGTACAGATCCGTGGAGTAGCGGGAGGCGTAGCTGTTGTGGAACCTGCTGACGCCAGTACTGCGGAAGGTATCGCTGGTCGTATCCTATTCCTCCGTCATGCAATTCCACATGGACGTTATGGTGTAGGAACTCCCTGGATTATCGCTACGGGTACAGCACGCAATCCAATTGATACCGATGCAGCCACGGTAGACGATCCAGTTTATATTGACGACACGGGCACAGGGGGATGGACCTTAACCGCCCCCTCCACAGGCTCCCCTGCTGGGTTCGACCGCATTATCGGCTATGTTCTGGTTAAAGATCCCATTAACGGTGCAATCTCGTTTGCTAATACCAACGCACTATAGTGAGGTGCCGTTGTGGCTTATTACAACAAACGGGTAATCAGACATCAGGTTGAGTCCTTTTCGTTTTCCTCCCCGGCTGGTGGAGACACACAGCATATTACCCTCCCCCTCGGTCTATTGGGGATTCGGGGACAAATCCGACGTGTCTGTGTCCGAGCGGATGTCACTTCTGTGGCGGGGGCTCTGAATGTGTGGGTGTTCGATCGGCATGGCTTAGCTGGGTGGCCCACATCGGGCTCTGTTCCCCCAGATGAATGGATTTATTATTCAAACTTAGGTGCGGCTGTCACCGGGTCGGATACTACTGCTATGATCAATGATCATGTCGCAGCAACGGGTGGTTCGGATTACGAAGTAGACCCTGTTCAAGCACCTACTTTGGCGAACCTAACTCTACTAGTAGAGCTAGTTTCAAACCAAGCAGGGGGACCTTTTCCTATTGACTTCTTCGCTACTGTCTGGTCTGAAGTCCAGCTATAGGAGAGAACATGCAGACTTGGCCACCCAACCCCGGCTTACCTATGATGGATGCCAGGTGGTATGACTCGACGACACTCGGAGTCTATGATGCAGTGCAGGGAATGGATATTCGGCCATCAGGGGGCAACCATAAGCTTTGGCTTGTTCCGTTCCAACAATGGGCAGCAGGACCAGTGCAATATACAGAGATGGGTTTAGATGTTGACAATGCATATACGGGCTCAAACTTTACTTATGGAATCTATGCGAATATAAATGGAGTACCAGGACGACTGCTCTATGCGACACCCGTTTTTAACGCAGGGGTTGTTGGACCTGCAACGCAAGCTTTCCCGGCTCCGATCCTACTAGCTCCTGGTATGTATTGGTTAGCACTTCTAAATGATAATAGGGTAGAAGTGGCAGGTTGGATTGGGGGTGGTGGTATAGGTGCGTCAGAGGGCTTTAGTACGCTTGGAACACCGGATATGGCTTCAACGGCTAGTCTTAATAAACAATGGGGGTGGTTTATTAATGACATAGATCCGGCTCTCATACCTGGACTCCCCCCTAATCTATTCCCTCTCCCGGCTACTGGGGCCGATCCTCCGGGGCCTCTGGTTTTAGGTATTGGTTTTGACATCCCGCGTCTGGGACTGTTAGTGGGGTAGCTTAATGCTTCTAACAAAAGAAGAACGCCAGTCCTTAAGCAAGGACGAAAGAAAGGCCCTGCGCGTGAAGCGGAGAGCCGAGCTTAAAGAGGAGCGCGGTCCCTTCTTGGGGATCAAACTAGACGTACTTGAGCCCCTTGCGGAGGACCTGATCCTAGAGCTTGTTTCCGATACCATCCCTGGTAAGGAGAAGATGGGAGAAGTCATCGAAGGGCTCGCGCAAGAAGCAGATAAATTTCTTAAATGGAATGGACTTCCTCCTTGGCTGAGTCTCCCCCTTGAGGCGATTGATGGAGTCCTTCTTCAAGCGGTAGCACGAAGCACCTTACAGCCACTCGTCCAACGAGTTTATGATAGACTCGAAGAAGCAGGGAAGCTGGATGCAGAATGAACCTACCTACTCTAGACAACATCCAAGAAACAATGGTAAAGAAGAGCTACGCTTGGTTTTGTCGGCCTGAGTCGATTAACCTGGTAGGCGTACGTCATTCCGACCCTACATCAAATACCTTTAACGATTGGATGACTTGCACTTGGTGTGATGAGTGGGGGCACTGGACGTTTCGGCGTTGGCCTTGCACTACAGATCCTGGTCTTTACTACCGGGAGAACCCTCTCAATGTAAATGGGACTGCGATTGTTGTACCGGGCCAGTACCGGGGAGCCTATGCTTTAGGTTTACACCGAGGCTATAACGCTATTGTCCAGGTCAAACCCATCCATGTATGGCGGGACAATGATAAGGATGAGATCTTAGATTGGGAGGGGCATACCTCTGCTGGTCTTTACGGGATTAACATCCATCGAGCTAGCTCATCCACCACTTCCAATGAAGTAGGAAGGTGGAGCGCAGGGTGTCAGGTATTGGCGAATCCCCACGACTTCGCTGAGCTATTAGCAATTGTAGGGAGGTCTTGCTCACACTTCGGTGACAATTTCACGTATACTCTACTAGAAGGTAGCGAGCTATGAGTGGGGAGATCGAGGATAGACTCGACCATCACGGGAGACGCATTCAAACATTGGAGGGTGATGTGTCTACTCTAAAGTTGGATGTCTCAAAGATTGGATTAGTCCTCGACCACCACGCAGATAAGGCAGAGGAAAGGCACGGTATCCTATCCACACAACAGACACGTATGATGGACCTTCTAGAAGAACGCGAGAAGGATGCGAGGGACTATCGCATCCGTAGGGAAGAGCTTGAGGAGGAAGCGAAGATCGCCCACCGACAGTGGATCAAAAGCTTAGTGAACCCACAGACGATTGTCATTATCCTAGCTATCCTTGCGGCCTTGTTTGGGACACGGGTAGCCGACATCCAACAAGTAGCAGAGATACTAGGCTCCCCTATTCCTCAGCAGGTTCTTCCGGCTCAGCCTCAGCCGCCTCTTCCGGAGCAGCCTCCAGTTCAATAACCTCTGTCGCACAGGTAGAGAACTCAACAGTGAACCCGTCACCTGCGTACACGATACCCCCGAGTGCGGCTACCGCTGCTGCGATGAGTACCTTTGGTTGCTTAAGAGAATCAAGAGTGAGCTTAGTTTTTTCTTCTTCAGACATGCGTACCTCTAGTTGGGGAAGCCGCGCAGAACAGACATACGAGAATATATCACCGACCCCAGGTTGCGGTTTATTCTGCGCGGCCAGATAAATGTAACGATAATTCAAGCTAAAAGCAAGATGCCCCTAGTGTTCGAACCCCACATGATAGTCCCAGTCTAGGATATAGAGAATCAATTCAATAGCTATAGCGGTTAGCTTAGGGTCTTCATACACAGCTAATTGGTTCTCAAAGAGAACTTCAATCGTATCTGGTATGGGAATTTTCCACGGGAGTTCCGGCTCCTCTGCGTAATAATCCATCTACGCCCCCTGTTCATCCATATCCACCTTACACCATTTACTTGAGAGTCGTCCCCTGGGTTGGATGGGACACTGCACAAAGATCTGGTTAGGTCCTGCCTCACTACCGAATGCTTTCAGGAAGTCTGCTATCCCTCTATGATCGAACGCTCGGTCTGGTGTAGTGATGAGATGAAAGGAGTTATCCTGATTGATAATGCCTGAAGCTACCGCAGCCAGCAGCCATGTGGACTCAGCACCAGAAACAAGAGGGTCCCCGTTAAAGGTGAAGTAGATACTGCTCTTTTCAATGGTGAGTCCAAAGGGATCATCCCCCCCTTCGGCTGGTGTCCGGTGGTTAATAGCACGCAGGATACCTGTTAGGTTGTACTGTATGTCCGCCTCCATCGCTTTCAAGCAGTAGTTCACTAGCTCTTCTGCCTTCTTAGCTTGACGGTCTGACTGTTCCGCAGCGTACTTCAGGGCAGAGATCCGACTTGAAACAGGCTCGTCCCCTACCTTTGACTTCGCTTTCTCGTGCCGCTCTTGTAGGACATTCATAGAAGTTTCTTGTCCGCATACTCCACAGATGGGGAGCTTATGCCCAAGCTGAAACCCTGTGAGAGTAGCAATAGCACTTGCTATCACCGCACCATCCGAAGCTTCAGACCCACCTAGCTGCTCAAGTGCAACCCGAAGAGCCTTAGCCCCTGCCTTATGCTGGTTCATGGACTTCCGTGCAGCCGCTTCAGTGAGGAGGATTCTCTTACTCCAAGGGAGATCTTTGGCTCCTTGAAGGGTGGTCCCAGCGCTCCAAGACAAGACGTTGTGTCCTCTCTGAATATCCTGTCTCCCGAAGTACTTAGTTAGAAACCGAAGCATCGTTTGCTTGGTTCCCTTTAGAGCAGCCTCAACCTCTGGGATAAGGAGTCGGGGCTTCGGTGCATCTTTAGGTATGGACCGCTTGGCCTTCTTCCCTGGGACTAGCGCCCACTCAAAGGTATAAATCGCATGGTCTGAGGAGGTGACCCCAATCGCCACCAGTTCTACCCTTGCATAGAGTTCTTCTTCCCCTTCAGGTAGTAGGTGCCGAAGCAGCGTACTTGTCTTAGCCTTGTCCTTGATCCCTAAGTCGTGGGCTTCTCCTGTCAGCGCAAGCTGAAGTGCGTTAAGGATAGCTGTCTTACCGGAACCATTCGATCCTGTTAAGAATACTCTAGGTGTAAGGGTGTTTACTTTAATTCCTCCTGGGTGTTTGATATTTGTTTCAATGGTTTTAACGTACAACATGTTTTCTCCTGGGGTTAAACGGTTGACCAGCGTTCTCCTATATGAGCCTCGGCTGTAAAGGTAACGGCTAATTCCGGTACTCTACGGGTGAGGTGTGCAGTGATGACATCCCTGGCCCAAACGGCATCCTGCTCTTTTACTGTAAACAAAACCGCATCGTGTAACTGGTTAACTAATCCAGTGCGTTCCTTAAAGCGGAAGGGTAGATGCTTGAGAACATCCAACATCCCAAAGGCTACAATGGAAAAGCCTCCAGCTTGAACACCAAAGTTCACGATAGCATTGAAGTCTGTTAGATCTGCGAAGTAACGTCTGCGGCCTAAGACCGCTTCCTCTACGTACCCATCCCTTCGGCAGTCGCGTACTACATCAGCCCACCAAGCACTGAACTCGGGAGCAGCTTGCATCCACTTATGGTGTAGGGCTCTGACCTGACGCAGTGAGTAGTGACCGTATAGAAGCTCACCGTTGTCCCCTTCTGCTTTCGTCAGAATCTCATGGACCTTAGGGGGAGCCGCACCGTAGAGAGAAGCAAAGCAGATGGTCTTGGATAGATCTCTTAGCTTCTTAAAGGGTCCTGTTCCCTTCTCGAACTTGTTATGGGGTGCCCCACTCGCCTTCCAGAACTCCTGACCAAACATCATTTGTCCAGTTAGATTGTGGGGATCTATCTCTTTTCTCTCAAATGCATCTAAGTAGTGGGTCGCCCCAGCTAGTGCAGCAGCTAAGCGTAGCTCAAGCTGATCGAAGTCAGCTCCGACAAAGACACATCCTGGTGGGGGGATAAATATATCCCGAAGCTTGTAAGGAATGTTCTGAAAGTTCGGGTTGCTTGAGCTTAGCCTCCCCGTGATAGTCCCGGTCACATTGTAGTCAGGGTAAACGTAACCATCCCTGACTAGCTCTAGGTTCTCGGGGGCTAGCTTAGCGATGTAGGTATTGATTAGCTTGGCTGCTTTCCTGTACCCACGCAACGCTTTAATGACTTCCTTCTGCTCGTCGTCCACTAGGGGGTTGGTAATCAGAGAGCGCAGCGCAGCGTCATTAGCACTGGGCTCACCAGTATCTGTGTAGGAGTGAGGGGGTAGATACCACTTGTCAAACAGCAACCGCTGTACTTGAGCGGGGCTGTTGGGGTTAGGAGCCTCATCTCCGAGCAAAGTCTTTAGCACAAGACGATGCTTCTCTACCTCTACCTTTAGCTTCTCGTGGTGTTCCTTACGTCTGCCCTCATCGATCCGCATACCAAGCCGATGCATCCCAACGCACATGTCTTGAAGCTTTGCGTCTACCTCATAGAGACTCTTCTGCTTACGTAGGTTAGCTCCTTTCAGTAGGGGCTTGGTTATCCGAGCCGTCACACAGACATCTGTCATGCAGTAGTCATGAAGTTCTTTATCTTGAGAAGCGGTGGTCGCTGTATGGTCTGCTTTCCAAGCGGGTACATCAGTCAGGACAGAGCCAATGTATCCTAAGCCATGAGGGTATTCCCCTTCCGCTAATCGGTGCAGCAGGATAGTATCTACTAGCGGAGTAGGAGTGACATTAAAATGCTGTTCGATGACGATCCGATCATAGTAACCGGCGTTGTGGCCAACTTTACAGATGGTGGGATCAACGAAGAACTCAGAGAGGAGCCGTCTGATCTCCTTCTCTTCAGCGGGGAGGTAGAACTTCGTCACGCCATCGATAGACAGAAGCGGGACCAGAAGTACTTCATCCTCTGTGCCGAGTCCGATACACCGTAGTCCTGCTGTAAGGGGCTCTAGAGCGTCCGTCTCCACATCGTAGGCTACCGCTCGCCGTGAGTCTCTACACCGCTGTATGAACTCATGAAGGTAGGTCCCGGACGGGAAGAAGATACGCTTCGGGTTCTTCCAGTTCAGCTTCCCCTCGAAGTGACGGAAAGCTTTGGCCACATCCCCCCAGAAGATAGGCTTCCATATCATGTTGTATAGGGCATAAGCAGGGTGGAACGTAGGCAATATCTTAAACCCATTGTTCGTGGTGGGTCCCCCCCGCACCGCACCGAGGCTTGGGTTCCCTGGTAGTACTGCTTTCGTAGCGAGAGAACCGAAGCTGATTATGTTTGAGTACTGACTAAGCTCACGCTCTAGTCGAGGGCGACAGCATTCCATTGGGGTTGGGGACTTGTTCTTCCTGCTACGGTTTTGTTTCTTTAGCTTGGCTGTGAATTCTTTCTCGTTGTCATTAGGGAATCTACAGGCGCAGACGTTAGTCCAGGCTACGTCATGCCTCTCTTTTCCACAGGCTCCAATAGCTTCTACAGCCGCCACAGCAGAGGGTCCAACGAAGGGACGACCATAGATTGTTTCCTGTTTACCGGGTGCGTCACCAACGATGATGGTATCGCTTGTGTTTAACTCACCGAAGACGGGAGCCCAAGCTCCCTTCTTCTCCCAGTATTCTTTAAGCGGACACTCATCACATCTAGGTTCACTCACTGGTTTCTCCGAGGGTGGGTTCAAAGAGCCTATCTAGTTCCTCGGGAGAAAACTTAAGGATCTTATTCAGTTGAGTAAAAAATTCTAGAGGCGTTTCTAATATCCACACAGGCTTCTTCCTCCCAAGAAGCCATAGTGCTAGAGCATGAGAAGATTCAACTGCTACGATATGGTCAACGTTCACCCATAGAAAGTTCGTGGGCGTTACCATATTGTTAGGGCAGTCTGGGGTGACTTGGATAAAGCGAAGTTCGGATTTCATTTCATTCTCCTAAACACAAACACCCCCCACTCCCGAGGAGTGGGAGACATGGGAAACCCAAGGCAGGAGGGGGGGATGCGAGTGACTTGATATACTACAAATTGATGAAGTCTAAGGGGTCGGTTGTATCTGTTGCTGGAGTGGATGGTTGAGAAACAACTGGAGTTCCGTTGTTCCCTTCGTCCACTTCTTCCACTTCAATACCACTGGTGTCTTCTTCGAAGCTGGCTGCAAGAGCCGTCAATGTTTCGTACTGCTGAGGAGTGAGGAACTTCTTGATAGGCCACTCATGCTCATTGATGGCAGGCTCATACTCATAGTATGCTACCTTCCCTACACAGTTCTTCTTGCACCAAGCAAGCAGAGTAGTCTTGCCGGTAACCTTTCCAGTAAGCTTACTCTCACCAACACCCATACTGAGCAGTGCTGTCTTCCAGAAGCTCATCCGCTGGAAGTACTTCTCCTCTCCTAACTCTGCCCGGTCAAGGATGTTAAGCCCGTCTCGCACAGTGCAACCCTTATGCTTACCTTCATCAACAACCATGTTGAAGTCGATACGCTGGTTCCCTGCGTTGGTTTCTCGTTGGATGACCGAGATAACTCGGACTCGATAGAGGCCCTTCTCAGGGATGGGTCGGCTTACGCTACCAGATGCGGTAACGCCAGTAAAATCTAATTCGAACATATGTTCTCCTAGAGTTCGACAGTTTCAAAACTGTCTATGAATGTATTGATTATGTTTGTATTGTGGTACGCTAGTCTTGCCCGATCGAATGCATCTGACAAGGCCCACCGTACATGTTTCTGATTCTTATCCTTTAGCTGATTAGCTACTTTAGTTAGTATCTTCTTATAGTCAGGGTCCTCCTTTCTCATCTCTTCTAGTATCACTGGGTAAAGTTTATCGACTACCTTCTCTGTCCACCCAAGCTCCTTGGGTCGAGGGAGGGAGTAGCCTGCTGCAATCAGCATCTCTCTAAGGTTCAGGGAGAAGATACCGGGACAGATGCTCAGCCTGTCTCCAGTCACGTAGTGCT
>Ga0209128_1001125_pt1 | contig 18677 bp, 21 predicted proteins | sample ETNvirnome_6_100_FD_184072 | JGI IMG/M metagenome (GOLD analysis project Ga0209128, IMG submission 184072) | Marine viral communities from the Pacific Ocean - ETNP_6_100 (SPAdes) (version 2) | ecosystem: Environmental > Aquatic > Marine > Oceanic | place: Pacific Ocean | collected 2013-06-19 | reverse complement strand
TAAGCTTTTAGACTGGAGGCAGGATTTTGGCGGCCTTGTAGAGTGTGGTGATTTATATTACGATCTTGGTAAGCTCTATGGTGGGTTAACACTTCCCTACAGCCTGATTAAGAAGAATAAGTTTTTCTATAGAGAAGATCCCGGAAAAGGAAGCCAGTATGACTTTGAAACCAGTCACAGCATAAGTGAATCAAGATCTGTTTTTGAAAGATTTATTCAAAATTCTCCCTATTCTTTTAGAAAAGTAAAGATTATAAGAGGCCTTATCTTTCTTAATATGTCACCCCTCCATGAAGCACCTTTTGATAAAATGCTTTACCAGATATCCAGGTACTATTTAAACCAAGCAATAAATGAAGATAAGTAAAGATACAAAAGTCTGTATTTCCATTTCTCAAAATCCTGGAAACACTGGAACAAGAATTCAAAATTCACTCTATCGTAAGCATGGCTTAGATTTTATATACAAGTCCTTTAAAGTTGATGATGTTCGAGGCGCAATAGAGGGTGTAAGAAGTCTAGGAATAAGAGGCTGCTCTGTTTCAATGCCGTTTAAGAGTAGTGTTATTAAATACCTGGACAAAGTTTCTCACAGGGCAGCACAGATAGGATCTGTTAACACTATAGTAAATGATAACGGGTTTCTTCAAGGTTACAATACAGATGCATCTGGTGCTGAAAGAGCGCTATCAGACACAGGTGTTAAGGTAGATACAGCAATTATATACGGGGCAGGGTGCACAGGAAGATCAGTCGCCTATAGTTTATCCCGACTTGGCGTCAAGAAAGTCTTTATTTCTAATAGAACAAAAAGCAAATCAGAAAAATTAGCTAAAAGCCTTTTAGAGTCTGGCATATATTCAAAATCAATAGACAGTGTTGTGGGTTTCAATAGCTCTATTTTCATTAATTGTACTTCTATTGGAATGTCTAGTGATGATATCTTTCCGATTCAAGATGCAGAATTATCAAAATTTTCTCTTATTTTCGATGTTGTGCCTAAAGATACGAATCTAATCAAAAGAGCAGAAGCACTTAATATTCCAACAATTACTGGAATGGAGATGGCAATTAATCAATCTCTTTTTCAATTTGAACTTTATACAGAAGAGAAGGTAAAATTTAATGAAGAGAGATTATTCGTTCGGGAGATTTTATGTCAGAAAATTTAGAAAAGCCTAAGTTCTATTTTGGTCCCATGAGCTTAAACATTGTAGATTCTGTCATAGATGTTTCCAGAGAAGAGGGATTTAATTTAGGATTCATACCCTCTCGTCGTCAAATTGAATGTAGGGAGCTCGGAGGAGGATATGTAAATCGATGGACGACAGAAGAGTTTGTCAAGTATGTTAGAGATAGAAGTGAAAATATAGTTCTTGAGAGAGATCATTCTGGACCTAGTCAGGGGTCAGCAAGAGATAGCGGAGAGAAATCTGTTATTGCAGATTGTAATTCTGGATTTGATATAATTCACATTGACCCATGGAAGGCATACACGACTGTTGCAACGGCCGCTCATTTTACTCATGAGCTTATGAGATCCTGTCAGTCAGTTAATCCAAATGTTTTATTTGAAGTTGGAACTGAAGAAGCCATTAGAAAATATACAAGTGTAGAGTTGGAAGTTTTTTTAAGAATGCTTCAAAACTATAATGTTGATTTTTCTAAGATCACCTACTGCGTAGTCCAGTCTGGAACAAATGTAAAAGCTTTAAAGAATACTGGAGACTTTAATTTTTTAAATTCTAAGAAAATGTGTGATGTTTCTAGAAAATTTGGACTAATTCCAAAAGAGCATAATTCCGACTACCTATCCTCAGAAGATATAAAGAAGAGAATGGATGCAGGAGTTGAATCGTTTAACATAGCACCAGAGCTTGGTGTTCTAGAGACGACAACCATCCTCGAGATATTAGACAATGATAAGCTTTCTAGTACTAGAGATGAATTTATTGATGTATGTGTAAAGTCTGGAAAATGGAAAAAATGGGTCAATACCAGGGAAGTTTACGAACCAATAGATCTTGCCAAAATATCAGGACACTACACCTTTTCATCTGATGAATTTTCTCAAATTAGAGATAGAATTCTAGAAGACGTAGATCTTGATACTGAAGTAAAGAATAGAATTAAGAAGAGAATAAAGGAAATAGTTTGTCTGGAAAAATTATAGCTTTCGATCTCGATGATGTCATCTGTAAAAGAGACGTTGAGGGAAACAATGTTGAAAAATATCTGTCATGTGTGCCTATTCCTGAAATGGTAGAGATTGTAAATAACTGCTACGATTCTGATAACCACATTATTATTTACACAGCTAGGGGAATGAACGTCTTTAGCGGTGATGTAAGTGAAATATACAAAAACCTCTACCAGCTAACAATTGACCACCTTAATGAGTGGGGGGTCAAGTTTCACGAGCTTATTATGGGAAAAATCCACTATGATATTTTAATAGACGATAAAGCCATTAGCTCATTTAGAGTCAAGTCAATGAAAGATATTACTGACTGCTTTGGTCAAAAATAGTTGAAAAAGATAGCCGTCTGTATCTCAGGACACATGAGGTCTTTTGAAGATGGATATGAGTGTATTAAAAAATCAATAATAGACCCAAACAGAGATTTTAGCTTTTATTTCTTTATTGACACCTGGGAGAGAGCTGACTGGAGGACAGACGGAAAGTTTCAATCAATCTTAGAATTTCAAGAGAAGATTAAAGATTGCTATAGTCCTGAGTATATTTTTATTGAAAATGAAAAGAAATGGAATACTGAGAAGTATATGAAGTATGTCTCAGACATTAGATGTCTTAAAAAAGGCTATGGAGGTACAAGGTCTAAAGGTGAGCACATACCGTCGATGTTCTATAAGATTAAACAGTGTAATGACAAAAAGATTGAGTATGAAAATAAAAATAATTTAAAGTTTGATTTAGTAATGAGGCACAGGACGGATATAAAAATAGACGGAGAAATTGACCTCTCTGGAATTTTAGAAAAATCATCAGATCACATATTTGTCCCGCTTGGGGACAATCCTCCAAAGTTTTTGTGCAGCAAAGAGAATCACACAAGAGACATGTTTGCAATTTCCTCTTCAGAAAATATTGACTACTACTGTGAAGTATATCAAAATCTATATTCGCTTTGTGAACAGGCACAAGAGTTTAGACCTGAGATAATTTTACATCAACATCTTCAAAATAATGATAAAATTAAGATTATTGAGGTAGAATATTCTTGGGATGTAATAGAATGAGAATAGGTATTGCAATTTCTGTTTATGACAAGGCGGCAGAAGTAGCCACAAATGTAAATATTATACGAAATCACTGGGACCACAAGGACGTCTTTATTAGTGTTTGTTGCAACCACCAAGAGACGTATGAAAAATTAAAAGATTTGGATATAGATTCTCTCTGCCTGGGAGAAGACTACCCTGTCTATGGAAAGCCAGACCTTAGATTGAGACAGTATGACTGTATTAAGAAGTCTCTAACGGGGGCAGCAAAAAATTCTGACTATGTGTTTCACTGGCACGGGGATGCCTATTGCCTAGACAGTGATTCACTTTTAGACTTAATAGGAGAGATGAAATCCAATGGATATCTAATATCTGCCAGGGGCGTGTGGAAGAATTACAAGGCTTTTAGGGGCGAAAGCAAGGCCCCATACGGCGAGGTTGATGACCATTTTTTCTGTATAAAGTCAGATCACCTTATCTCATCTAAGATGTATAATGACGATGATCAAGTTGAAAGAATTAGATCTCTAGGACAAATATTTGCATCTGAGGGAATATTGGCAATGCTGATGCAAGAATCTACTTCAGAAGATGAGATTTTCATATACACAGATATGAGAGAATGTGAAGTATCTCCTGATATTGTTAATGATAGTAGATTTTTTTATGAAGATAATATTCCACATAGGACTCTTTGCCCTTATAATCTCGATAGAGGTAGAAAATTTCTACATTCTGAAGACTTTGAGTACACAAGAAGATTTTTTAATGAGCTGGGTGTTTCAACAGATTTAATTTGTGAGAGTCTGTAGAATGTATGATATTTCATGCATTACTGATGTTGCTCGTTCAAGAAATATTCAAATTTTTGGGATGCAGAAATGTGGATCTGGGACAGTTTCAACACTTTGTAGTCAAGTTAAAAACATGGCGTGGAATGGTCATTCAACATTTATATCTCATCCAGCAATTATTAAAAAATTTAATAGAATTCAGAGAAATGGTGGAATATTTGATGACGAAGGTTTCTTTAGATATAGTAATGGTGATATAAACATTGCTTTAATTAGAAACCCATTTGATCTCTTTTTAAGCTTTTACTTTCACGGTATGCTTGGATCAAATAATATTTCCACACACTACCAGAGCAAACAGTGGCAAGATAAGCTTGGCTACACACCTGAAAGCCCAACTGTAGAGGGCTTTAAGAGATTTATTATGAGCATAGGTCAGGGAAAATGTCACTTTCAGGAGTTTAATTTTTCTTGTTTTTATCCATACTATGATGAACGTGGAAGGTTTATTCCAGACTTTGCATTTAAGCTAGAGAGCCTACCAGAGCTTCTCAATAGGCTGGGAATAAAGAATGATGTTATTGATAAAAATGGAAAGAAAAGAGAGCTTTCAAGTGTAAGGCATAAGTCAAATAGGCCAAGGGGAAACAATCTTACAATCTATGATAGTGAAATGAGAAGTATTATTGAACATTATTTTAATTACGAGCTTTCAGCATTTGGGTACTCTATCTTTGGAACAGATGATAGACATGTCGTATCAAGAGAGTCAACTCAGACAATCCCAATGGATAGACTGAAAAGATTTTATATTGACATTCCTCCAATTATTCCAACAAGGTAAGAAAAGAAATGTCACAATTTAATCTCCATCTAGCAAAACAGATGTTTGGTGTAGACAGCGAAGCCGAACTAAGAGAAAAACTTCACGGTCAGTGGACAGATCTTACAGAGGTAGAATTTAAGTCAATATGTAACTGCTTAGATAGATTTGATAATCCTAGATATCTTGAGATAGGTGTCTGGTGGGGAGGAAATTTTATTAAAATTGCAAATTATCTTAATGAGTCATTCTCTGACTATCACTTAACTGGTGTAGACCTCTTTGAATCCCTCATATCCCACCATGGAGAGGATCAGACTCATGCAATTTTAAACAAATGGAATATTCTCAATGTTTCATTTCGAGATGACCTTGATCAAGCAATAAGAAACACAGGAATTGATAAATTTTCTTTAAAAATGGGAATGTCTCACACAGCGGTTTCATCTCTAGATGATAAATTTGATGTCATGTTTATAGACGGAAACCATACATTTGATCAAACTTTAAAAGATGCAGAATCATGCATAGAAAAATCCAAAATGGGATCATTCTTAATTTTTCACAATGCCAGCCATGATATTGAGCCAGATCCGCAGTATATTAAAAGAGACGGTGGGCCGTGGAAGGTTTGTGAAATGATGAAGAAAAGAAGCAATCTTTCATTTTACGGGCTTTTTGATAGATGCGCTGTATTTGAGGTTGTAGAATGATAGAGACAAGTCTTTGTGTGACTAGCTACAATAGGCCCAAGAAGCTTAAAGAAGTTTTAAGGTCTTTCTTTGTGACAAATCTATATGACCTAGACAAGATTGAGCTTATAATTGTAGACAATGGCTCAATAAATAGTGAGGTTACTGATTTTATAAAGTCATATACACCTAATTGTAAATATAGCTACATTCTTAATGAAAGAAACGACTATCCAAATTGCCTAAGATACTCAAAAATTCAGGCAAGAGAAATTGCTGATGGTGAATTCTTTATTGACTGTCCAGATGATCATCTCTTTGTAGCGAAGGTTCCGTGGATTAGTCAGTGTATTGAAAGAATTAAGTCTGAACAGACTGTTGGGTGTATTAACTATTTTGCATTTCCAGATTACAGATTTGAAAAGTCAAATAATAAAATGACAGTAGATGAGAGAAATCCGAATTTTTGTGTTTCACACTATAAGGGATATAGTGATTTTCATATAATGTCTAGATCTACATATGAAAAAATTGGTCCATATAAGCATGAGCTTGGAAGAGGTGCAGAAGGTGAGTACATGGAAAGATCTTATAAAATGGGATATTTTAGAAATTTAATGATGAAACCTGTAGCTATTTGCATGGATGATGGAAAATTTGGAGAAGGTCCTTTTGGGTATAGACTTCTAAATCCAGTAGATGAAGATTACTACAATAATGATTTTATTCCATGGTTTAGAAATTCACCATGGGGTCAAAATAGAGCGCACCTTCCAATTCAAAATGAAGGATTAGTAACATATTGCCGCCTCCCTTCAGGCAATCAAAGGATAGAAGTAAGAAATGAATAATTGGTACGATGATTTATGTGAGTATTACTCAGTTGAACCCGAAGTGGCACTAAAGCTTGGAACACGGTCGTCTGGGCGAAAGCCTGATCTTCCTGGATCTAGAACTTGTGAGCCTGTTTCTGGAATGACATTTGAAGATATATGGGAGATGAAAGACAGGAGCACTATTGAAAATGTTTTTCAATTCTACATTGATCAAGGTGCATGGAGCTCTTTTAGGCAATGTGTTCGACATAGTGAAATTCCAAACTATCATGTTAATATTCTATCTTCGTTGCTAAGCGCATGCAAAATGAGAAAGGGTTTTCATATTTGTGAGTACGGCTGTGGTGTAGCTCCTTTTGTAAATGCACTTGTAGAAAATCTTAAAGAAAGTAGTGAAAAAATTAGAATTTCAATAACAGACATTGATGGATGTGAGCACTTTAAGTTTGCTGAATGGAGGTTAAATAAAAAAATATCAAAAGGAAATCTTCCCATAGACCTAGATGTTAAACCAGTCACACATGATTTACTTCCAACCTATAGCGATAAAATTGACCTTGCTTTAATATTTGAAGTTTTAGAGCATGTTCCAAGTCCTGTTGAGACAATTAAGAATATTCACAGACAGCTTATTGATGGTGGACTTGTTGTTGAAAACTTTATCAAACATCCAGAAGAAGAAATTCATGATGATGGTCCGGATTTAGTTTCCGCAGCAAGGGAAAGAGATCAGTATTATGAATTTTTATTTAAAAACTTTAAGCTCATTGGGGGGCAGTCCCTGAGTGAGAATCAAGATGGTACAAGAATATGGAGAAAAAATGAGAAAAATTGATATTAGAGAAAAATTAAAAGAGATTAACTGTCCAGTTGATACATTGAAATTGGGAGATTTTGATGCAATTGGTGAATTTACAGCAAAAAAGACAAGAGATAGAAATAGTGACCTGTATAACTCTGTTGGGTGTTTTTTTAGACCAAACTATGAGAGAGGAATTTTAATATCATCCATTATAAAAGAGTTTAAACTGACATCATACCTGGAAATAGGTTTTGGACGAGGATACTCAGCATTTTGTGCAGCAATGACATTTAGTGAGCTAGGCATAGATGGAAAAGTTGTTACAGTTGATCCAAGATTTGATCAAAATCACATAAATGGTTTACGGTCTGTCTTTCCAGGTTCATGGTTTTCAATGATTGAATTTAAATCAGGTTTCTCTAAAGACGTGATTCCCGAGATTGAAGGAAATTTTGATATGATCTATATAGATGGTGATCACACATATCAGGCAGTTAAAACTGACTGGGATCTTTGTAAAGATAGATACAATGCCTTTCTCTTATTCGATGACTATCACTTTCCAACAAAAGATAGCGGACCTGGAATTCAGTGTGCAAAGCTAATAGATGAAATAGAAGATGATACAAAAGAACTTATAATAATGGATAGAAGGATATTCTTAGATGATAGAGGCTACTCTGACGATGAAATAGACTATGGCCAGGTTTTGCTTTCAAAAGACTTTACGCCTCCCTTAGCTAAAAATGAAGAGCATATTGATGAATGGTTGAATAGCTGATGAATGTTGGATTCTTTATTGATAAATCACAAACAGCACAGAGCATCTTAGGCTTAATTAGAGAGTGCAAAAAAAGAGGTCATACATGTGATGTTTTCTCTACTTGTGAGAGAGAGTCGCTTGCAAATATTCCCAAAATCGGAATAGATCTAGATGATGTCGGATGGGGAACATTTTCAAGCAGGGATAAAGTTAAAAAGGCTGTTATGGCAAATTGTGACAAGTATCACTGCTTGATTGGAATTAATTTATTTAACACAATATGGAGAAAAATATATGAAACAACAAATCTCTCTAACGTCTATGCCGTAGAATATTGCTGGAATGAAATCTATAACAATAGATCCGATTATTCAGGATTCTCTACATTATTTGCAAATAGTGAGTGGTCTAAGCAGACAATAGAAAGTCTCACTGGATATTCTAAGATACAATCTCTAGGAAGCCCTTGGTTTGAAATTATAAGTGATTTTAGAAAATTAAGAATAAAAGAAGAGGGCAAGATCATAACTTTTATGGCGCCCCATAATAGCTTTGTTTCAAACTATAAGGGATTTTTAGATTATGCAAAATTTTTCTTAAACGAGCTAAGAAGCTTTTGTGATAGAAACGGATATCTACTGATCTTAAAATCAAGAAAGAAGTATTCTTATCCATATCATAAATTCACCAATTTTGATGGGTATGTATATGATGATAATATAGTTTCTCATTTGAGACTTTATGCTTCTTCAAAGTGCGTATTTAACTTTTGTTCATCAGCCATTAATGAATTAGCATTTCTAGAGACGCCGTATGTATGTCTATTTCCAGATCTTCATGCTGACCTACACAGAAAAAGAGATAATCTTGTTAGAGCAATGAAGCCGATTAATGAAAGATATTACTCAGGTGATATATTTGATGGAGTTCATTGCACCTCTATCTTAAGGGGTCATGAATCTGACGAAGCTGAATTTACCATGAGAATAAGAAATGAACTAGATCGAACGCTTTCTCTTATCGAAAAAGATGATAGAGACTGGAAGTCATTTCAAAGAGAATATTTTCCTGGAGATCATTCAAATGCATCTTCTAGAATTTTTGACTTTATAGAAAAAGAATGCAAAATAGGCATGTAAATCTTCAAAATAAGACAAACGGTCTTTTAAACTGGATGATGCAGCCAAAATCTCTTTGTTTAAAAAATGAAAAAGGCTTTGTTATTCAGTCAATATTTGACTCAATCTATGCATCCTATAATTCAATAGATACAAGCCAGGTTGAAACAAGAAAGAAAGAGTACAATATTAAAAAAATAGATAGTGAGAAATATGATACAGAGTTTCTTAGACCAGTTTTAGAAATATCTGAAATTGTTAAAGATAAAATGTCTGATTACATTTTAGATTTTATACTTCACGGAAGTTTATCTACACATGACTTTATTCCTGGGTGGAGTGATTTTGACAGCATGGTAATTATTAAAAATAAAGTTTTGGGTGATTCATTTAGGATGATGAGACTCAGGTCTATGTTTCATGATGTTGATGAAATTATTAGAAAAATAGATAGACATCAGCATCATGGAATTCACTTTATCACTGAAAAAGATCTTCTTATGTATCCGTCACTTTTTTTACCACACAATATCTTTAGGGATAGTGTGTCACTAATGTCAGGCGGAAAACTATCTTTATGTGTTAGGGACTCTATTGATGAGGAAATTTGTCGATTTAATTCAATTTATAATACTTTTAAAAATGCCTATAGCGGAGGGGTTCTTAGGCATCATGAATACAATGGCGAATATCTAATGAGAAGTTTTATAAATTATAAAAATGCGATGTACCAATTGAAATATTTTCTCTCAGTCATTGTCATGCTTCCGTCTTATTTTATGAACATTCTTGGAAAATATCCCACAAAGAGAAGTGCAATTGAAGACTGTAGCGCAATTATGAATGGTAGTCAGTTTGAAATAATTGACAAAGCAACATTAATAAGAAATAGCTGGAATCAGTTTCCAGTAAATTCAAATGAAATTCCAAAAGATGTTATGGATATACTAGGTAAAAATTACTTTTTTGAAGGGTATAATCTCATTAAGGAAATGAAGAAATATTTGGAAGTTTAAATTGGAAACAAGAGAAACATACGACAAAGCAATTTTGGAATTCTGTAGAGACAATCCCAGCCTTCAGATCTATCAGGTTGGTGAAATATCTCATCCAGGAGTATCTGACCTAGACTTCATTGTTCTCGACTATATCCCAAGAGTGAGTGAGAATATAAGGCACTTTCTCCAAGGTGGAAACATTATTATTATGCCATCCCATCTCTTTTCTAAGATAGGTTATATTGAAAAATTCAACCTTAGACTAATTCAGGGAATCGATCTCCCAGTTGAGAGTGTAGATTCAAAATATTTTGATCTTATAGAGATTCTAGAGTGGCTTCCTGAGAGAATTTTATTAATTGAATCACTTCTGAGTAATTGGTCTGTAAGTGACAGAATGGCACTATTATATCTAAAATCACTTGATAGAAGCATTAAAAAAGTTGAAAAAATGACTCTTTCTCACTTTAGTAGACCTTCAATTAACGACATAAGGGTCAACTATGAAAATATTGATCTTAAAAAAATAGCCCATGAATATCACAATTCTTCTGAAAATGCCTGGTATACATTCTCTTCAAGTGTAAAAGAACTATCAGGTATTTCCGCTGGAAGTGTCAATATTTCAAGTCACTACAAATTTAAAAATAGATTTCATAAGTTAATGATTTACCTTGACATGCTGTCAAAAATAGATGGAGATATTTCAAAATCTCTATGTGAGTGTGTTCAATTTGAATCTAGTGATTATTATATTGATGATAATTTTAAAAAATTTGCAATTAATCGATGGAGTATTTTAAACAATATCTTTATGTGGTTTAAAGAAAATAACATTGATTCAGGAATGATAAAATATGGGTGGTTTCTCAAAAAATAAAGGTCAGGTTTTAGTTGTTCACTGTGTAGATACAGAGGGTCCAATTGGAGGAAACGTTAGAAGAAGATCTGATGGATCTAAAGAGTTTATGGACAACTGGGATGATATAAAGCTCTCATTATCAGACATAACATCTGATAGATTTAGATTTGATGCAAGAGATTCTTTTGGAAACTATTTTGTCCTAAACTGGTTTATTATGGACTTTATGGGATTTAAAACAAATCCCAAGAATAGAATTGAAAAGTATAATGACACATATGACAATATTAAGTCACTAAGGACAGACTATGATCATTTTTACTGGCACTATCACCAACCCCCAAAAAATGGAATAGGTGATCAGTGGTCTGATGACTGGGACAGTTCTGACATACACTATCAAATACTTGGTAACAGACTTATTGAAAGAGGTGATTTTCCAGAAGCATTTAGGGCAGGTGGGACAGTAGAGGATAACAAGTGCTCTCTCTGGCTTGAAGACAATTTAATGATTGATTATTCCAATAGAGTTTCATACACATCTGTCAAGACAGATGACATTTTTGACTTTAACTGGTTTCATGCTCCTCGACACTGGGGATATTATCACCCAAATAGAAAAGATTTATTTTCTCCTGGAAAAATGAGAAGATATATTGTCAGATCTGTAGACCTAAGATCACGGCTTCATGAATTACAGCAATGGGAGGTTGATGAGGCATTTGGATATGCAAGACAGAATAATTGCCCTGTTATTCTTTCATACTTTAGCCATGATCACAGAGATATGAGAGATGAGACATACTATTCAATAAAACTTCTAAGAGAAGCATCTAGAAGATTTGGCATACCGTTCAAGTGGTCAGGAGCAAAAGAGGCAATTCAAATATGTGAAAATATAAGACCTATAGAAATAAAGATTGAACTTGAGAGATGGTCAAATAATCGATTAATGATAACATTTCGAGACCAAATATTTCAGAAGAACCCATTCGTCTTTACAAAGAAAAGTTCGGGAGACATAGTCTATCATAAGCTAAACTTAGAAGTCTGCCCAGCATGCCCATACTATCTTTTAAGATGCTTTTTTAAACCCGAAGAAGATGATGTTAAAATTGGAATTGCTTGCACATCAATGACAGGTGACAAGTCTGTTCTTGTGGAGGAGCTTTGAAAATAGTTTGTGTAATACCAGCTAGAGGGGGAAGTAAGAGACTTCCTAGAAAAAATATTTATACCTTGCTAGGTAAGCCTTTAATTTGCTGGTCAATTGATGCGTGTTTAAAAAGTAAGTATCTTAATAATGATAACATATTTGTTAGCACAGAAGACTTAGAGATAAAAGACCTTGTAGAGAGTGTGGGCGTGACTGTAATAGATAGACCAAAAAATCTATCAGAAGACAATGTGTGGACGCAAGATGTTCTTTCACATGCAAAAAAAGCCCTTGAAGCGAGAGGCGTAGACTTTGATATAATGGTGAGAATTCAGGCAAATTCACCTCAAATTCAGCCAGAAAAAATAGACGAATGTATTGAAAAGCTAATTGATAAAAATCTTTGGGAGGTTTTTACTGTAGATCAGGATGGAATTGAAGATGCTGCAATTCATGTCCTATTGCGTAAATGTGTAGATCAGAGGGCACTAAGTGTCTACAAGGGTGTAGTTTCTACTGACTACACAGACATTCATACAATTGACGATATTAAGAGAGTTGAGGAAAAAATTTATACAAAAGAAGTTAATTCTGTTGAATATAGCTTGTTTAAGAAAAATACCATTGATATTTCAAAAAGATTATCTGGTGACATGGTAAGCTTTCTGGAAGATCAAAAGGATAAAATAGTAAAACAATCGCTTCTTGGGTTTAAGTGTATTGAAAAATATATGAAGAAATCAGATGAGCTTCCTGATGCTTTTAGGGAATGTATGACATCATGGCACTGGAATGATAAAATTTCAATCAATGGTAGAATTGAGAAATCTCTCTCAGATCATGAAGAATTCTTCACAAAAATTAATAAAAAAATAGCACGAGGGGATCGAGTAAAGATCTTAGATCTTGGAAGCGGATTTTGTACTTATTGGCCTATTTTTTGTGAAATAGGAGTTTCAGAAATTGTCGGAATAGATCTTTACGATGATAGATCTATTCCGAAGACACGCTCAACTCTAGGAGATTCTACAATCAAGCTTCTTGATACAGCTTTGTCAATTGATAAAATTCTCGCTAGTGATCAGGATAGAGATGTCTTCCCAGTTAGACGACAGGGTCTTGATATGTTTTTTTCATTGATAAATAAACAATATCAGATTTTATTTGAACTATACTCATCTAATAGCCAGTTTTACTGGCAATCAGCTAATTTACTTGTTGATAAATTTACTTCTGATGATTTTGCATATAGGATTCTTAAAGGAAACGTTAAATACATTGACTTGCTTTTATCTTTTGAGGATTTGAGATCTTTTGATGGAATAATGTGTCTAAACCCTGGAGCGGAAAATATTAACTTAGGTACGGGAGTTCCAGTAGAGATTTTCTATGCTATTGCTAAAAAGTATCTAAAAGATGGCGGAGCTATAGCATTTGATAGAAGGTAAAGATGAAAGTTAGTGTTATAATAACCTGTTATAATCTAGAAGAGCATATAGCAAGAGCAATAAATAGCTGTCTAAACCAGACAATGCCAGAAGCTGATTATGAAGTAATTGTAGTAGATGATATGTCGACTGATCGATCGTGGGACATTGTCAAGGGATTTGGAAGCCTAGTAGTTCCTGTTAGAATGAATCAAAATTCAGGAGTTTCAGCAGCTTCAAATATAGGAATTAGAGAGGCATCTGGTGAATATATTGTCAGAGTTGATGGTGACGACTTTATAAATAAAAACTTTATTCTCTCAATGTATGAGGTTTTAAAGTGGAATAATGATATCGGATTTGTCTACTGTGATCATATAGTTGTCAATGAAAATCTTGAAAGAAAGCAGTCATTAAATACTCTTGATATGCTACTTGACCATGGCGCAGGAATTATGTTTAGAAAGAGATATCTCGAGTCTATTGGGCTATATGATGAATCTCTAAGAAATAGAGAGGACTATGACCTTATTTTAAGATACATTAAGAACTTTAATGGGTATCATTTAAGGTTACCGTACTATCGGTATTTTAAGAGATTAGGAAGCTTATCATCACTTTCAAGTGAAAGAGAGGCACTTAAGAAAAAAATAGACGAGGATCAAAATGTCACCAGTTGATAAGCTCTGGGCTCAAATTACATCTGGGGAGCCATTTTTTATTGCTGAGGCTGGTGTAAATCATCTCGGTTCTTTAGGGCTTGGTGAAAGATTGATTAGGGAAGCAGCCGAAGCAGGTGCCCATGCCATTAAATTTCAGTCTTACAAGGCAAAAAATCTTTGTACGAAAGATGCCCCTAGATTCTGGGACTGGGAGGGTGAGATAGAAAAAGATGGATCTCAATTTGACTCCTATTCTCATCTAGACTCATTTGGAGAATCTGATCATGCTGAGCTTAAGAGATTGTGTGACTATTACGGTATAGAGTTTATGTCAACTCCATTTGACGATGAAGCAACTGACTATCTCGATAGAGTTGGAATCTGTGCATATAAGATTGCCTCATGTGATTTAACAAATCATCCCCTGCTAAGAAATGTAGCCTCAAAGGGAAAAATAGTTATGCTCTCTACGGGCGCAGGATCGATTGATGAGATAAGAGATGCGGTTAGAATTCTAAGAGAGGGAACAGATAGACTCGTCGTTATGCACTGCAATCTTAAGTATCCAACTGCCGATCACGAGATCAACTTAAGAATGATAGGTCATCTTAGAGAAGAGTTCCCAGAGTGTGTCATAGGCCTATCAGATCACACTATGAATCTTTGGACTCCTGCATTTGCTTACGCGCTTGGTGCAACTGTATTTGAGAAGCACTATACTGTAGACAAGACGCTTGACAAAAGTGCAGATCACTGGCTTTCAGTTGATCCGTCTGAAGTAGGTCAAATTATTGAAAATATAAATCTCGCTGTAACTCTTTTAGGATCAAGAGAAAAAAAGTGCACGGAGAGTGAAAAGAGGGCAAAGCTATATGCTAGAAGAAGCATAGTCTCCATTTCAGAGATTAAGAAGGGTGAGATGCTTACTGACAAAAATCTATCATGTAAGCGCCCGGGAACAGGCCTTTCTCCTACAATGCTTCATAAGATTTTGGGAAGATTTGCAACTAGAGACATCTCAGATGATCAAATTTTAACAATGGATGATATAAAATGAACTTAAAAGAATTAACGCTAAAGTATTTTAATACTTTTTCAAATAAGGATGTAGATGGGTTGAGAGAGTTATTCTCTTGTGATGTATCACTAAGAGATTGGGAAATCAGTGCATCTGGAATTGAAGAGGTGATTAACGCAAATCAAAAAATATTTGATTCACTTGATACAATAAGTGTTGTCCCTATTGAGATTTGTCAGACTGGAAATATAACTGCATCTGAAATGGAAATTCACATTAACAATAGTGAATCTATAAAAGTTGTAGATATTATTGAATTTAACAGCGATTGTAAGATATGTGCTATTAGGGCATATAAGGGATAGAAGATTGTCCTATCTTGGATTTATACATTCTGTTCTTGATTCCTACAGGCATTTAAAAAAAATTAAAATCCTGGAGATTGGAATAGACAAAGGTCATTCTGCACTACCAATAATTCACAATCTTCAAGCAATGTATGATGACTTTACTTACTTTGGAGTAGATATAAAGCTTTCTCTCGGTGTCCTTTCAGCTATTGATCAAATGGAGGGAATAACGTTTAGAAAGAAAAGCCCAGAAGAAATAACAAATGTTAATCTATATGAAGCAAACAGCCTTTCAATATTGCCAATGATGGTTGAGGCAGGGGATACATTTGATATTATATTCTTAGATGGTGATCATAACTACTTTACAGTTATTAGTGAGCTCATATATCTTGAAAAGCTGTCTCATAAAGGTACAGTAATTGTTTGTGATGATTATTTTGGAAGATACGAATCAAATGATCTCTTCTATTCTGAAAGAGAAGAATATAAAAGTCTAAGGGTTAATGAATCAAATACACCTGAATTAAACTCATTTGGAGACCCCATAGTAAGTGCAAAAAAGGCTACTCCCGTTATTTCTATAAGTGTGGGAGGTGTCAAAAAAGCTGGTGTCAAAACTGCAGTTGATGAATTTATTAACAATAGCAACCTTGGTTGGAATATTAAATCCTTCTCAGATGTGACAAATAATAGGGAGGTTGAGGCAGTTATTTTATATCAGGAATCTGGTGTAAAGGTAGAAAATAATTGCACAGGAGATCGTCCAGGTGTTATGATTATTCACACATCTTGACAGTAAATGGGAGTTTAAATCATGATTGATACAATCGGCATAGTTGGACAGGGATTTGTTGGTGGCGCGCTAAATGAGGGAATGAGGCATGCATTTAATATTGAAACATATGATAAGTTTGTATCTGAGAAGTCTACGTGCAAATCGCTGAAAGAGCTTATTGAAAAAGTTGATGTTATATTTGTCTGCTTGCCAACACCCATGAGGCAGGATGGCTCTTGTGACTTAAGAATTGTAGAAGAATCTATTTTAGAGATAGATAGTTTTTGCAAAAAATCAGACAATAAAGTAGCTGTAATTAAGTCAACAATACCTCCAGGAACAACTGAAGACTTAAATAAAAAAGTTTCAAATATACAGATTGTATTTAATCCTGAATTTTTAACTGAAGCCAACGCAGTGGAAGATTTTAAGAATCAGACTAGAATAGTAGTTGGCGGACCAAGACCAGGATCGTCAGTCGTAAAGAATGTCTTTAGAAAGGCATTTAAGCAGACACCTATTGTAAAGACTGGATCTAATACAGCAGAAATGGTCAAATATTTTACTAATTGCTTTCTTGCTACCAAAGTCATTTTTTCTAATGAGATGAAACAAATCTGTGATCCCCTCAATATAGACTATGACAAGGTTGTTGAATATGCCCTTTATGATGAAAGGCTCGGAAGGTCACACTGGTCCGTTCCCGGTCCTGATGGAAGCATGGGATTCGGAGGTCACTGTTTCCCAAAGGATTTAAATGCCCTTATTAAGGTTGCAAAGAATAACAGTGTTGACCCAAGAATTCTTCGATGTGTGTGGGAAAAGAATCTAGAGGTCAGGGATGAGAATGACCGAGATTGGGAGAAGATGACTGGTCGAGCCGTTAGTGAAGATTAGAAGATATCGTATTTTTTATCCTTATCTAGAAATACAAATGGTCTTTCATCAACAGGTCCGTTAAAAGCATACCCGAACATGTCAAGCTCCTTTTTAACTTTTTCTTCTAGGGCTTTTCTCACATCTGAAGAGTAAAACTTTTTATAGTCTATTTCTTTTCTCCTGGTGGATTGATTTACCCTTTTATCTGGAATGCATTCAATCTTATCCCTTCCCAGTATTACAGAATTAAGTTGATTAAGACCCATGGCAAGGTATTCTGTTCTAATGAGAAGATCTACACAGCAATTTCCATTGTCGTCAAATATTTGATGAAATAGATTTTTTCTACTTGCCAGGTATAGCATTCTATCTTGACAAAATTCAGTTAAGAATTTTTCGTATCCAATTCCGTTGCACCCATTACATTCTATTCTAGCATTCCTATGGTCGCGAGTACATCTAATAACATTTTGTGGAGCTCCGACCATTCCTGAAAAATAGCAACTTATTAGGTAGTCAAACGGATTTCTAACAGTTGCAAACTTTAGTGAATTATGTAATTTCCTATCGTCTTTTTTTAGCATTGAATATCCGACAACAGTGCTTCCTCTTTCAAGCAATAATTGTGTTGGTGAGTGCATTACTCCATTGACTATTTTTACTGTATTGTGTGCTGGTTGACTATGAAATTGTTCATGATTCCCATGAGCCGATATTTGAATGGGAAATTTTCTCACGTATGAACCAGCTGCTTTAGGAATGTGAATAAAGTATAGACTTTTAAATTTTTTATCTTTTAGGTCTTGAATTCTCTTTTGATATTCTTCATCATTAAGCATTTGATACTCGTGTACTTCTCGACATCTTTAATTATAATTAGAATATGACTGAAAATAATTTTCCAACAGGAAAGCCTCATATTTCATTTTCTGAAGTAAAGATATGGAAAGAGTGCTCCTGGCGACACAAGCTTATGTATGTTGACAAGATTGACACCTTTGAACCTTCACCCTATCTAGATTTTGGAACAGCTGTTCACGAGGGGTGTGAAACTCTTCTTGAGACTAGAAAGGTTGATAAGAAAAAGCTCTTTAATGATATTACTTCTGCCTGGGAGAAGAATGGATTTGATAATCCTGACTGGGTTGAAAAGCAACCTGGGTGGTACAAGTATGCACCTGTAGAAGAGTGGTGTAAGTGGGCGTCTAATATGTGGGATGAAGTTCCAGATTTTTTAGACACTACGTTTCCTAACTGGGAGCCGGTAAAGGCGGAAGAATACCTCTATGAGGAGATTGAGGGAAAGACGGTAAAGTTTAAGGGATTTATTGATGCTGTTATTAAGGTTCCAAAGAAGCGAGGAGAGGGATATAACTATTGGATTCTCGACTGGAAGACGGCTCAATCCTATGGCTGGAGAAGAGAAAAGAAACAGAGCTTGCTAATGACAGCACAGCTTATTTTATATAAGCA
>Ga0209128_1001113_pt1 | contig 18827 bp, 28 predicted proteins | sample ETNvirnome_6_100_FD_184072 | JGI IMG/M metagenome (GOLD analysis project Ga0209128, IMG submission 184072) | Marine viral communities from the Pacific Ocean - ETNP_6_100 (SPAdes) (version 2) | ecosystem: Environmental > Aquatic > Marine > Oceanic | place: Pacific Ocean | collected 2013-06-19 | reverse complement strand
TCTGGACGATGACGCTAGTTACGCCAAGATCAAGAATGCATTCATGAAGGGTAATACCTCTAAGAAGAGTAGTCGAGTGATTGCCACTCAACTGGTGGACATCATCGCCGTTTGAATATTATTTCAGAGTTTTAACTCTGATTCATCATAGCCCCTCAGCCCCCCCGGGCTGGGGGGTGTTTTTATATAAAATCTTTGTTTTTGGCTCAATATCATTGGTTGCCCCTATAGGCTGACGGCCCATCTAAGTACCTACTAATATTAACATGCATTATTGATTCAAAAATAGATGAATATGCGTTTTTGATTCAATATCATTGATTTATTATAAATTGATTTTGGGAACATATATTGGGCTCTTCAAGATCTTCAGGAGCTCCTACATATAATAGGAGCTTTATGTAATGACGCGAAAGAAGACGAAAAATTATAATATTGTTGAAGTGATATGGCAAGATGCAGAAGAAATTGGTGATGTTGGTTGGAATGATAAAAAGAAACAACTGAGAGAGGCTAAGAAGCCCTGTCCCGTTATGCGGACAGTAGGGTATGAAGTCTATAGAGATAAGGACCACATTGCATTACTAAGTAGCATCGGCACCAAAGATTGCTCAACACTTGAGAAGATTCCTATGTCTTTTACCATCACTATCACCCCATTGTCCCCCATTTCACCCTAATTTCCCTCTTTTTATGTGCCACTTCCTCCTAATTCTTCCCACATTCCAATCGTTCCCACTTTCTCCCACTCCCCCCCACAACAACATCAAAAAACCCCACCGGCACTCACACCAATAGGGTTTTCTGGTATACTTTTTAGTCTTTTTAGTCTTTTAATTTATGGACAGAAACTGTTTCATGACTTTGATTATCATATTTTTTTCTTTCATTATGTAGTTTCGTACTTTTATGTACAAAATGTGCATTGACCCAAGGATGGTCTGGTGGTTTTGGTTTATCTTTTTTTGTATTGTGTCCGAACACACCCGACAACTCTTTATCTGTGTTTATATTAATTTCTCCCCTCACATGATGTTCTTGGGGAATGATGTCTTTATGTGCATGAAGAACTTCGTCATGATTTACATTTTGGTTTGCATCCCACATCATAGTTTGTGGGTTTTTATTTTTATCATGCCAATGAATAGTCTTGAGTCCTCTTGATCCTTTTTTATTAATCTCTCGTCGCATTTGATAAACAGAAGGATTGTAATGCCCTTCTATGCTTTTATTTTTTCCTAATGCAATAGGTTCGGTTCTTGATTCGTCTATATTATGATATTGTTTGAATGATTTCATTTATTATATATATTATTATGAAATCGTTTATTCAATTAAAACAGGAACTACTAGAATCTCGATACACAGACAAGATGTCTCGCGTTGCAGGGATTGCACAACATCGTTTTGGTCCAGCATCGAATAGAGTTACAAGAATAGTAAACAAAATTAATCAAAGGGTGGCAGATTCTGGACAATCTATGAGTGATAAAAATCCCAAAAATATTCATCGTGGAAAAATAGAAACAGTCGGCGGTCGAATATCGCGGTTGATGCACCATCAATCTTCTTTAGAAAAAACAAAAGAGAAGAACAAACAACCCGAAAGTGATGTACATGAAACTATTATTCGTAGAGGAAATCACTGGGTTGTTATGAATCAAAACAAAACTAAAACATTGGGTGTTCATGTATCTAAAGAAAAAGCACAAAGACAACTCACGGCTATTGAAATTAATAAACAGAAAAAAGATTTTGGTGAGAATGTGTCCTATCTTGGAAAAAAACCTAGTCTTGCTGCACGAAATACACTACTCGGAAAGATAATAAGAAAATCCGCTGGTTGGGAAGCATCTATGGCATCCGACGAAGAAGGGCACAGACAAAAAGAATTCAAAGATCAACACGAAAGATTAAAAAAACTCCACACCTTGTTGAGGAAGCGTAAAGAATAAAATGCGTCTTGATTGGAATAAAATAGTATCAAATGCAGTAACAGTGCTAGTGGCATCGGTGTTCATGGGTGCAGCAATACAATTATGGAATGGTGTTCAAACAATAGATTCAAGAATTGATGCAAACTTGACAGACATCAAAGCAACACAGAATATTCTTGCACCAAAGGTGGACGAGATTGAGAAGCGACTAGCAGAAATACTTTCTCACTTGGACCACGGAAATCCGTTTGATAAACCAGAGAAGGGTGCATTAGAACTAATAGATGAAGAACGACATAGCAATCAGATGATACAACAAAAGATGCCAAGAAGATGAAATCGTTCAGGCAACACATCACAGAGAAGCCAGCGAAACTATCCTCAGCCTTTCCATACAAAGGTGCAGAGTGGAGTGACTTTCGTGGTTTTGAAAATCCTTCGGAAAAAGAAATCACGACAGCACTAAACAAGTCTAAAATCAAAGAACTCCGATTCGTTGTAGATTCCAAAGGTAAAATGTGGATGTGGGATTCATATGATGCAATTCATGAACCTGTTATCTATGCGATGACTGGTGAGAAGTATGTTGGTGACTATGCAAAAGGAATGATAAACTTTATGACTGTAAATGATTTAGATGATTTGGACCCAGATATGGAAGCAGTTGGTAACTTGAAAGTTATTATTATGAATACACGCACGGTAGGTACAAACTTTGCACTCAAAAACAGAACATTGAAATTGCTCGCCAAGAGAATCAATGCCAAAGATAAGGACAGAGTATACTGGAGTGATATATGAAATCATTTAAACAATACATTTTAGAAAAGGTATCTTCTGCGGAGAAAATTCAAAGAATGTCGAAGAAGATTAAGGTCCAGCACGAACCACATCCGGTTCATGTGGTGGATGTGGGAAAAAGTTACTATCATCATTTTCATGATCGAAAAATTGGTAAACACCAAGTAAACATGTCTGCATGGCATGATACAGAGAAAAACACATCTAAGGTTGATTTTAGTGTAGACGATGAAGGAACTGCAAGAACTGGAAAGGTTGGAGCGAAAGGAGCCAAAAGAATACTCAATCATGTTGCAGCATTCGTCCACCGACACTCAAAGGACATAACATCCAAGAACCCGGACGGTAATCATACAATTGAATTTGATGCACTTAAAGCAAGCCATCATCACGGAAATCCAAGAGCAAGAGAAAATGTATATCGAAAGATGACAAATAGAGTTGCAAAGGAACTTGGAATGAAACATTCTGAAACGGATCATGGACACAAGACAACATTTACTTTATCTCGTCAGGATTGATATTTATGATAACTTTCAAGCAATACATTACGGAAGCAATGGTATGCGGTGATTGTTTCAAGTGGGCGAATGATTGGAACATAGAACATCATAAGGGCGGAACACACAAGGTCGTGCATGGCATAGTGACAAACACTTTAGGAAAAACATTTCCTCATGCATGGATAGAAGACAAGGGAAAAGTATATGACACAAATATCGGTGACAGTGGTAGATGGAGCATAAAGAAGTTCTATAAAACATTCAAGGTGAAAAATACGGTAAAGTATACCCCGACACAGGCAACACGAAATCAATTTGGTGGGTATGGACATCATGGACCTTGGGACAAATCTTTCGATAAATGGCCAACAATAAAATGAAATCATTTCGCCAATACATCACAACAGAAGAAAAAAAGAAACCAACAAGTTATTTTGATGTTGGGCATCACACGATTCATAGAGATATGAAGCATGTAGAATTATATCATAACGGTGCTGTCAGTGGGCACGATTCTGTCAATCACTTAAAATTATATAAAAATAAAAGAGATGCACATGAACGAAAAACAGGATATGAAATGCATCCCGATTCTGCAAACCACGAAACATGGATAGAAAAGCATCCAAAGAAAAGGGTGAGCAAAGCAATAACTCAAGCAGGAGATCCAGAGCATTTTGTCCAAGGAAGAATTGACCACAAAAAGAAAGAATATAGTATAAATAATTCTATACCAGATAAAGAAGATAAAACATCTACCACACACCAAGCGAGAGTGATTAAACGATTAATACGAAAAACGAAAGATAATTTGAGTAATAAATATCCAGAGTATACCGTCCATGACCATAGTGGTATAAAGGGGTATCATATAGAAAATGTGACGATAACTCAATCATAATATGAATAAATTATACATATTATAATTCAAGGAGAATTTAATGAATATTAACGAATTTAAACAACATCTAAACCATATTCACGGAAAGTTGGATGATGATCCAGGCACAAAACAAATGTATTCTCGCATTCGTCGTGAAGCATATCCTTCTGACATGAAGGAATATAAGCCAAACGAAAAGAAAGACAAATCAACAATTGAACCTACTACAGCAGCAGGTGATTCATTACGACCAAACAGCAAAACTGATGAAAATGATTCTGCCCCTGTTAAGGAAGATACAAATAATGAATCTGTTGAACTAAATGAGCAATTTGCTTATGAATATTTTAATGAATACTTCAACGGTGGTCTTACCGAGGACACATCCGATGAAGACATCATGGAAGCCGTAGATTGTTTAGTAGAACTTTGCGATGCAGTCTGCGAATCAGTCGGTTTAAGTGAAGCAAAAGTTCCATACCGTCCCTACGCACCAGCTCTTCGTGGAGCTCCACGAAGTACTCCAGTAAGAACAAGTCCGCCAGGCAAACCTAATATTGTCCATCCAGCACAATCAGTAGTTGGTGGTGAAACTCCTTATATTGCAAGAGGCCTAGATTCCAAGACCTGGGCTACTGACATTCCAGCAAAGTATGCTAAAAGTAAAACTCGTATAAGAACTTTAAAACCAACACCAGCAAAGGGTATTTCTCAATCTGGTAAAAAAGCAACAGATGAACCATTGGTAAAAACAGGACAGGGTTCATATGAAAAAGTGATTCGTCCATCTGATTTGAGAAAATAATATAAAGCAACTCTTTACTATACTATACGCAACCACAGATATATCTGTGGTTGTTTTTTTATATACATAATATATGATGTCATTTAAAGAACATTTATTAAATGAAAAGATTCTTATTGACTTAATAAGAAGGCACGATGACCCTATGGAATTCGCAGCGGCTGCAATAAAAGCACAAAGAGAGAAAAAATTGAATTTAAAAAGAAGAGGAATGGCAAATACTAGAGAATTAGTAAGGGCTTGGGATAAATCAAAGAAAAAACAAAATCAGGATAAAACTCACCATGCAAGATAAAGTATTAAAATATTTTGAAGAATATTTTAATGGACAACCAAATGAATCTATTACACACAAACATTTAGAAAAGGCTGTAATAGATTTAATTGTTTTGAAAGAATCAGTTTTAAAATTGGTTGAAGTTAGTCCAGAAGAAGAAACAGAAAGAGAAAAACTTCCTGCTGGTACGGAGTTCGTGATTTTGAAGCAGAGGCGAAGATTAGAAAAAGAATTTCCAGGAGATGCTCAAAAGCAAATAAAAACATCACCTCAACTCATTCAACCCAAACTAACAACAGGATTACACGGTAAATCCATAAAAGGAACTCCTATAAAAGGGCCACCACCCCCCTCAGAAATAGAATCTGAAACTAAAAGTGCAGCAAAATCTGCTGGTGATGTACTGCAAGCAATAAGGGGAATAAAAGGCAGAAAGAAAAAAGAAGAACAGGGTCAAACACATTTATTTAAAACCACTTGATGTGAAGGAATTATAATATGCCAACATACGATTATCGTTGTAATGCATGTGAACATATATTTGAAGAAGTTCACACAATGGATAGCCATTTAAAACCAATAAAAAAACCTTGTCCCAAATGTGGTGAAAAAGAAGTTACCAAATCTTGGGCGGGAGTAACACCTGGAATTGGTACAGATACCACATTAACACCAGATAAAGCGACTGGTGGTAAATGGTCAGAAACGATGAACAGAATTAAAGATAATATTCCTAAACGATATCATGAAGGATTAGATAAATCCACAAAACGAACAGGAAGGCAATGGAAAGGTTAAGTTAATTCATAAACGACACAATTGGTTTGTGTTGATCCGGTTTTATAAAATCGGATGGGTATGATGATTGGTGCGTGATTAGCCACTCCCTTGATGGTTATTTCTGGTCCTTGAGTTCCACCAGATGTTGTAAAAAAGATTGAAGTTGTAGTGACACCGACACCATCATTAACTATCATTACACCTTTATTTCTTGATGTGGTTGTAGCATTTGTTGATGTTGCTATTGCGGCTGCGCTATTATATACTGGATAAGACATTAAAATATGCTCCTTTTTGTTTCTGAATCACTTAACTGTTGAATATATTATATATAGAATATAGACGGAGTATATATAAACAGATGGAAACCCCACCAAAAAATAATCTAATTTCAAATGTTTGTGATGCTATTGCATCTGGACGAAATTTTGGAGGATGGACAGATAAACTATTAAACGATGCTTATGGATATTATTCTAAAAATCAAATTAGAACAAAAATTAAATTAAATAGAAAGAAAACTAACTTGTTGGATAAACAGAAGAAAAAAAGAGAAGGGTTTAAAGTAGACTCTGAAAAAAGAATGACAGCAGCAAAAATAAAAGATATTAGGCAAGACCCAAGAGATTCTCTAAGGCAAAGGTATAGTTAAATATGTTTAACAGAAATGAATGGTTACAATGGGCTAAAAATAATCAAAACAGCAATCCTATGATGCAAAATTTTGGGAGTGGGTACTGGAAGAAAAATAACCCCCTTTATATTTATGAAGAGGAATCCTCAAAACATCATGGTAGCCCTGATCTTTCATCGTCTGGGTCTGGGCCACCAGAGCGGTCTGGGCCACCAAAGCCGGGATCATGGCATTCATCATCCTCCTCGACATATTCGCCGCCTCGTGTCCGTGAGGGCCCTGGGGGACAATCTTCTGGCAGATCTTCTGGCAGATCTTCTGGCATATCTTCTGGCAGCAGTTCAACCCGTTCGGGTAAAAGTGACAGAAGTAAAATTAAAACTAAACTTAAAAATGTTGCCACCTGGGTCAAACAAGACCCGCATTTAACACAAGCAGGAAGACAGGCTGCTTCTTGGTATGCTGTTGATCGTGGTTTGGATAAACTTACTTCATTTTTACCCAGTCGTAGAAAAGCAAAAGAAAAAGAAGAAAGAATTTCGCCTACAAGAATTGGTGTTGAACACCCACAGACAGAATCGGTTAATAAAGCAGCCTCTGCTGCCGCCGGTACTGTTGAGGGTAGCAAACAAATTGATGAAGTGGCAGTTTTGGATGAATTGAGTGCAAAGGGATGGAAGAATGTTGCGACTGGTGCGAAGGTAGCAGATGCCGCATCAACTGCTTTAACAATCGGTTCTCTAATTGCGGCACCATTCACTGGTGGACTCTCTCTTGCAGGACTTGGTGCGGCAGCCGCAATAAAAGGTGCAACGAAAGTTGGAACTACTGTAGCCGCAAAGGGTGCAACGAAGATGGCATCGAAAATGGCATCGAAGCAAGCAAGTAAGTTGGCTGTACAAAAAGCCGCACAATCAACAGGACAGTCAACATTGAAACAGAAAGCACTTGGTGCTGGTAAGCAACTAGGTAAAAATGTTGCAACTGGTGCCGCAATGCAGGGTGGAATGAGTGCTGTGACACCAAAACCGAAATCCCCCACAACAGCAGTTTCAACTCGACCACCTATGCCTGCACCCTCAACTAATATTAATTATAAAAAGAATATACCAGTTGTACCCCCACCCACTAATAGACGACTAGCCGCATCTTATGACCCAGAATTGGTTGAAAGAATATCTTCAATATTTAGATTACGAAGAACCCCAAAGATAAATCCGAAGATACGAACAGGACCAACCAGTTTACAATCGAGGATGGCTACCGATGGTTCAAGATTAAATACAGGTTCAAGATTAAGCAGAGTTGGAGAATTAGCAAAGAAAGCAAAGACTGGTACAATACAATACGCAAAGAAATTGCCAAGGGAAGTTGGTAAAAGTATTCCAATGGCATTGGCATTTTCTGCTCCTTCTCTATTACAAAAAAAACCCCAAGACCCCAGACCAACAGTTAGTGGACAGGATGCACCACCGCCTCGTCTTTATTAGTTAACATAATATTATTGATTTTTTTGAAAGTGAGAGTATAATATGAATATGCAAAAGAAGTTTGAACATGTATCGTTGTCTGCTGAACTACCAGACATTCCAACAACGAATGAAAACGGATCAAGATATTATCTTTACGAAGGTAATAAATATCCTAGTGTCACCACTGTAACCGGATGGAAAAAACGAGAATTTTTTAAAGAGTGGCGAAAAAATAATCCAAAAGAGTCTAAACGAGTATTAACACGGGGAAATTTATTACACGAATTAATTGAAGATTACTTAAATAATAAAGACATAGATCTATTAACAACACCCCCAACTACTGCCAGTTTATTCATGCAATTAAAACCAGAATTAGATAAAATTGATAACATTTATGCATTAGAAGTGCCGCTTTGGAGTAGTACCCTACAGTTGGCGGGTCGGGTAGATTGTGTTGCAGAATATAATGGCGAACTTTCAATTATTGACTTCAAGGGTTCTACTAGAATTAAAAGAAGAGAACATATTGAAAATTATTTTACTCAAGCAACTGCATATGCTATTATGTGGCATGAAAGAACCGGAACACCCATTCATAAGTTTAATATTTTAATATCAACAGAAGAATCATGTATATCTCAAGTATTTTCTGGTAATCCTATTGATTATGTTCCTAGGTTATATGAAGATATTAAATATTATCAACAAGAAAATGAAAAAATATTGTTAGATACATAATTTAATGAAATCCTTCAAGCAATATCTTATAGAAGCAAAAAACACTCACCTAATCCATTTGGAAGATTTGGCTTTTGAGGGTGATGATCGTGTTCAAGAGGGTGTGTATTTTTTAGAAGAATTGGTGAAAATGCTGGAAGGTAATTCTAGTTCTAAGGTAAATGCATCAGTAAAGTGGGATGGCGCACCTGCAATTATTTGTGGTAAAAATCCAGAGAATGGAAAGTTCTTTGTCGGTACTAAAAGTGTTTTTAATAAACGACCAAAAGTAAACTATACAGTTTCGGATATTAAAAAAAATCATACATCTGGTGTGGGAAGTAAACTTATTGCTGCACTCAAATATTTAAAGAAATTGCCTATTATGGGTATATTACAGGGGGATATGTTATTTTCGCACGGTGATGTTAAAACGCAAAGAATCAAAGGTAAACAGTATTACACATTTACTCCAAATACTATTACATATGCTATACCTGTTGATTCAGACTTGGGAAAAAGAATTAAACAATCTAAATTTGGGATAATATTCCACACAGAATATACCGGAAAAAGTCTATCAAAAATGTCTTCGAAATTTAACCCAAACATAAACAAACTAAAGAACAATAGGCAAGTGTGGGTAGATGATGCATCATTTAAAAATACAAGTGGTATTGCTTCATTAACACTCTCAGAAGTTAGTACAATATATGATTCATTTAACAAAATTAATAAGCACAGAAAAACATCTAAAGGATTCATAAATGTTATAAAAAATGATTCTAAAATGTTCGATTTGTTGAATATATTTGTGAATGTTAATGTTCGTGCAGGGACAGAATCTTTATCCTCTGATAATTTCATTAAATGGTTAGATGAAAGATTTGAAAACGAAATTAATTCTATGAAATCTGAAAAGGGTAAAGAAAGAAAAAGAACATTCAAAGAAGAAATGATGAATAAATTTAAATTTTCTATAAAATTACTTGATGGGGTATTTGCATTAAGAGAAGAATTGAGAAAAGCAAAAATGATTATTTTAAGAAAACTTGAAAGTATTGAATCTATGGAAACATTCATAAAAACGGAAGACGGATTTCGAGTTACAAAACCAGAGGGGTTTGTTGGTGTAGATAAACTTACAAACAGTGCAATAAAAATAGTAGACAGACTTGAATTTAGTAAAGCGAATTTTAGTGTTCCGAAAGATTGGATAAAGGGGTAAAAATGAATAAAGATTATATAAACAAGCGAAACACTAGAGATTGGATAAGATGCAACGAAGATGCTAAATCAGGATATTGGCGAAATATATTTGTAGAGGAGCATGGGGGGGAATTTCTTCAAACTGGTAGATTTTGGGAGTGGAAAGAAAAAATACACAAAATTATTGAAGACAATAGGATACAACAAGAACGAAAAGAGTTTATATTTATAAATAAAGATGGAGTGGAATTCTTGACTGACAATTTTAGTAAGTTTTGCAGAATTAATGAATTGAACAAATCAGCAATATATAAAGTAATGTCTGGAAAAAGATCTCATCATAAAGGATTTACTTGTAGAAAACTACCACCAAAAGGAGAATAGAATATGACAACACTCGCAAATGTAGAAGGATTTTTTGGAACAATATGGTTCACTGGTTTGGTTTTTATTGCTGGAGCAATAATTGGCACTCCGTTATGGAATTGGGTGAAAAAGTATTTTCCGTGGACCGAATAATTCACCCATAATATAAAAACCCCACTGGCGTTGCTAATATTGCAGAGGAGGTGGTCAAAAACAAAACGATACCTGCTTCCGCTAGTGGGTTCAGGGAAGATGTAAGAAATTACATCTTCCTATTTTTTATACATATAAGTATGAGCAAGGAACTAAATTTATGAGAAAACAAATAGTTTTTACTTTCGGTAGATTTAATCCCCCAACTACGGGGCATTATCTATTAGCATCTAAGGTGAAACAAGAAGCACTAAGAAGAAGTGCCGATCATAGAATATATGGCAGTATGAGTTATGATAGAAAAAGGAACCCACTAAGTTCTAAACAAAAATTAAGATTTATGAAAAAAGCACTTAAGGGATTCAATGTATTAATAAATAACAAAGTTAAAACCCCATTTGATGCCTTATCGGAATTGGATAAGGAAGGATACACAGATGTCGTTATGGTGGTTGGTGGAGACAGAGTTAATGAATTCAAAAAAAGTATGTCCAAATATATTGGACCAAATAAGATATATAAATTTGAAAAATTTGAGGTTGTATCAGCAGGAGAAAGAGATCCAGATGCAGAAAATATTCAAGGAATGTCTGCATCTAAAATGCGTGTAGCAGCAAAAGAGGGAAATTTGAATGCCTTTAGATTGGGTGTTCCTTCACATGTATCAACAAACGATACACAACAATTATTTAAAGCAGTTCAACTCGGAATGGGAGTAAAACCCTTTGTTTCAGAAAATTGGTTTAATTATGACGAATTCGTCGAATTCTTAAAAGAAGAGAATGAATATTGTATGTCAAAAAATATATTGAAAAAATTTGATATGGGTGGAGAAGGTATAGATGTTCCTGCAATAGACAACGAAGTATGGGGAACAAAAGGATTTAAGAAAAAGAAAAGAAAAGAAAAGATTGATGAAAAAACAATGGCTGCTAAATTAGTCAAATCTGCAAGCGGATATGCTCTTTTGACACTAGATGATGTACATATTAAAAGAGGATCAAACAAAAATGAACTTCTTACTCATGCAAAAAACACAAATATAAGAGTTCATGATACAACATCTGAATCTGTTGAATCAAACGAAAGTGAACTTAATGAAATTTCAATCCAATCCAGAAGAAAAATGGCAAGAAGTGCCAGAAGAACAGCAAAGAAAAGAATGCGTAAAAGAAAGATGAAAGAGAAGAGAAAAAAGTCTGGTGCAGAAATTAAAAAGAAAGCACAAAAAGCAGCAATTTCTAAACTTCGTGCAAGAATGATAAAAGGAATGAATTGGAACGAATTATCATTTTCTCAAAGAGAAAAAATAGAAGATAGGCTCAAAAAGAAGAAAAATGTAATTAGTAAACTCGCAAAGCGGTTGGTTCCCCAAGCAAGAAGAGCAGAACAAGAAAGATTAAAAAAAGTGAGAACAAAAATGACCACAAACGATCCTGCAAAAGCAATTGAAAGTTTTGATGCTAGTTTTAAATCAGAAGTTTTAAATGAATCAAATTTACATAATCGTGGTGTAATGTCACTTGTTGAATTTTCACGAATGCAAAAATCCGAACAAATAAGAATTGCTAAAGAACGGGAAAGAAATCGTGGAACTGGTGCTGAAACCCCTCAAGAAAAAAATACTGCTGATAAAAGAGGAGAAAGAGAAGTTGAAAAAAGAACCGATTCTGATTTGGATTGGAAAGATGTTTATATAGTTAAAAATAAAAGTGGTCAAGTTAGAATTGTTACAAAAACCACTGCAAGTCATGATGTTTTAGTAGATAAAGGAAAAGTAAAACTTGCCGATGGTAAAAGGGCTGTAAATGGAAAATATGGTGATTTTAAAGGAACATTAACATCAGTAAAACTTCTCGGAAGAGCAGCAGTTGATGCCGCTGAAAAAAAGACACAAAAAACGCAACAGCAGCAACAAACACCACAACCAGAAGAATTAACAGGACAGGGGGGAGAAACAAGAGAAATGACCCCCAAAGAAATGAAAGCAGCAGAAAAAGAAGAAAAGAAACAATTAAAATCTGAGCGAGATAAGCAACTAAAAAATTTAGAAAATCAAGAAGCATTTCAATCATTAGATGCAAAAATACAAGAAAATGTACGAAAACTTCTTCAGAAAACACCAACTTCTGGTGCAAAATATCCTGTAGATTTTCCTGCTGTAATGATTGAAGCAGGAATGGTTTTAGAATTTAATAGAATGCAAGGACTTGATGATTCTGTTGGTAATGTGTCTGAAAATGATTCGATAAAAGCACACAAAAGTATGACATTACTTTCTTCAGAAGCAGAAAAATATGGTCATGGAATGGAATCTGCTTCTGCAAGAGCAATTAAAACTGCTATTATTCCTTTTATAGAGAAAGTAGATCCTGATAAAACATCTCAGTGGCACTTAGAACACACGGGATCTGGCACAGAAGAAGCAATCACAACTTCTGAGCATTTTCAAGAATTTGGTGCAAAAAATGCAACACCAAAAAGTGATATCATAATTGTACAAATTGATAAAAATGGTGTAAGACATGAACACGGAACTTCTATTAAAGCAGGACCAGGACAATTGATGTCTCCTGCCCCGGGTGAAGCAATGGCAATATTGATGGGAGTAATGGGAAAACAGAAATCTCATTGTGTCGGAAAAGATACAAAACATTGTAAAAGTTTAATGGAACTTGAACCAAAAACCAAAGAAAAGGTCAAAGCACTCGTTAAAAAATTAGAAGATAAAACCAAAATGTATCTTAATTCTGGTAAAGGCGTTGGGCCATTTAATTGGTTTACCCCTGGTGGTAGTTATACATGCGGTGCATCGAAAGGGTGCGATGAAAAAAATCCTCCAAAATGGTGGGACACATACGGTCCGGGTTCTGCTGGTGTTAATTGGAATGAAGTATATGGAAAGGCCCCAAAACCCGAACATTGGAAAAATACTAAGGCTTCAGAATATGATCCAGAAATTGTTAAAATTATTGCAGATAGTGAAAAATTAAGAAATGACCTAACCGCATCAATTAATGATATACTAAACGAAAGTCCTTCTTTTAAAGAAGGAATGGTACACGAAGCGATGACGGGATGTATCAAATTTTGTGGGTGTTGTAATGCTGAGTGTGGATGTAATAATGCAGTTGCAAATTTATATTTTACAATGAATCCAGATGGTACAGGCTCAAATATAAGAGAAATGGATAATAATTTGGTTGAAAATGTTAGTGACAACACAAAGTTTATATTTGCATGGAAAGGGAGTCAAAGAGAAATCATAGTTGATGGTAAGAAAATGAAAACTGGCGATTACGCAAATTATATGGCACTTCGTAGCAGTAAAATGTCGGGTAAGGAAAAAGCAACATGGGCAAAGCAAAAGCAAAAGCAACAAGAACTTGCTGCTGGGTTTTTATCATTTCATGAATATGACAATATCCTCACAGAACAACCTGATGAATTAATATCTATATCAAACAATTCTGATGCTGTAGAAGAGGGAAAGAAAAAGTTGAACGAAATTGGAGGAGATCCAATGAAACTTATGAACTTCCTTAATATAGAACTTGAAAACTTTAGCACCAATGAATTAGAATGGCAGGAAATCGGTTCCAAAGAAATATCTGATGAAACTACCGAAATTAATATGGATGGTAAATCTAAATTTGTTTCTATATTAAAATATAAACCAGAAAAAGAAGACGAAGAAAATGAAGATTATTTGGGATTATCTTCTGATGAATGGAAAAATTATGACAAATTATCTAAAAAGGCAAAATCATCCGAAATAGAAAATTCTTTAGGGAGAGATGTTAACGAAAGTGCTACAGAAAAGGAAAGGCAAAAACAAAATATTCTTCCCGGGAAAAATAAAGCAGCACAAAACAAACTTGCCACATTCAAATCACACACAACTAAAAAAAAGCAAGTTGATACACAACAGCAAAATGTTGCAACAACAGATGAACAATACATCGCATACAATTTCAAAGAATCTTTGATAGAAGGTATTGGTACATTTTCTACTAATAATATAAAAGAAGGTGAGGGTGTTGGGTTGTATTATATAAATCTGTTGAGTGAAAATAGTAATGCGCCAGAATATCAAAGAACAGATTTCTGTAGGTTTACAAATCATTCGTGGAGTAACCCAAATTTAGTTTTAGTAGAAAATCGGGATGGTAATTTTTATACACATGCAATTAGAGACATTAACGAAGGTGAAGAACTTCTTATAGATTATTTTAATGTGTTTGAATTGATTCTTCCTGCACTTAAAGAAGAAGGATTGGTTATACCAGAAGTTTTAAGATGGACTGATGGGTATGATGATATGGAAATTCCGCCAGATAAGTTTGAAGATTTAAGAGATGAATTAGAATATTTTACAGAAATAAATGAAGCACCCCCATTAGAAGAGATTGCAATACTTGGTGGTTTATCTAAATTAGCAAAACTTGGAAAGTCATTAGCCCCCATATATTATGCTTCAAGAATTGCAAATATGGGTGCAAAGGAAAATCAACCTCCGATTCCTGTAACACCAGGGCAACAAAACACAGGACAAAAAAAATCTGATATAATCGCATTTCAACAATTTGGAAATACCCCGTCAAATATTCCGTCACAACAACCTTTACGGGATATTCAAAATAGGAATAAAAAACAAAGCAACGAAAATGAAGATCCGGTAAATAGAGCAAAAAGATTAAAAAAATACAATGCACAACCAGAACAAAGAAAAAGAAGAAGTGCCAGAACAGGTATGAGGAATAGATTGATACGAGATGGTAGATTATCGGTAGGTGATGGAAAAGATATAGATCATAAAGACGGAAATCCCCTGAATAATTCATCTTCCAATATACAAATCACATCTGCTTCTCGTAATAGAAGTAGAAATAATAATAAATGGAGAGCAGAAGAGCATGGTGCAGGAGAAATTGGCACAGAGAAATTGATAAAAAGATATATAAAAGATACCCCATATATGACTATAACCAGGGATAAATAGTAGTAATGGATAATCTGCATATTTGGTTTCAAGTCGGCGGTATATTGGCAGCAGTGGTTGCAGGAATTGCAACAGGATTTTATTATCTGGTGAACAAAGGAAAGATAGGAATGCTTCTACAAGAAAGAAAAGCAACAAAAAAGCAAAAAATTACTCTTCCAGATAATTGTTTTTGGGAAATGCATACCATTTTACACGAAACTCTCACAGAATTAAGAATTAAAACTGATTGTGCTAGGGCACAAATTGTTCAATTTCATAATACAGGAAATTTTCTTGACGGTGTTTCGATGAAAAAAATGTCTCTCACCCACGAATCTTTAGAAAAAGGTGTTTCTTCTGAAATACCATTAAAGCAAGGTTTACTGTTGTCTATATGTGTGGATGAGTTATTACTCTTATTGGAAAATGATTCGAAAATTAATCTTGTTTCTGCATTGGAAGATTCGTGGTGTAAACAATTTATGGAAAATAGTAATATTGTGGCTTTTTCCTTCCTTCCTATAAAAAAATACGGACAAGCAATTGGATATATAATGTGCCAATGGTGTAGTTGGAACAAAGCAGACAATATTAACGAACAAGAAATATCTAAACATGTTGAAAATACTAGAGGATTAGTTGAAATTCAATTAGATATTTTGAAAAAGAATAAAAAGAAATAGATAGAGTAGTTCATAAATAACGGAGAACAAAATGATAAAATTTAAAGAACTAAATGAATTGTTAACAAACCTTTTCGAAGGCGAAGAAACTACTGGCGGCGCATCAAGGAGTGCTTATAGTGATTATGGTGTTCATCGTATAGAAAATCCAGAGCAACGAGGAAGAATAAATTCTTTCTTAAATTCGTTTACTCAACGGGAATTTATGGAGCCTAGAGCAGCAATTGCACAAATCCGACACAAATTTAATACCATTGGTTTAGATTTTGATTGGAATGGTACTTCAACTGTTGCTGAAAATGGCAAAATGGTTCTTCCACTAAATCGTTATGGTGGTACTTTTGGAAAATCTCTCCAAACCCCACATGCGGAATTTGAAACAACAGATGGCATTAAGGAATTTAATAATGGTAAAGGATTATCTTTAGATATTAACATTTCTGTTGGAGATGAAGGTTTATATAAAATGGATGCAAAAATTATAGAATCTGAGGGGTAGTATATATTCTTTATTATTATGTTGTTTGATGGATTAAATGATGACAATTTTATGATGTTTGTTATGAAACATTATAAAAACCCTCAATGCAAAAACATTGAAGAATTCTATGAAGATTTAAACCGAATAAAGTACATTAAAAGATTATTAGGTAAATATGTTAAAAAGGGGATTATAAAAACAAGACTGGTATTAAATCACATCATAATATTAAATAATGTATTTGGAAATTCAGCCTGCACAAGAATATTATTCTATAAATTAGAACCAGAATTTCATCCTTCCCTAAAAACATTTTTAGAATTTCTTAAATACTTACCGACAAAAATACCCGAAGCAAAACTAGAAGAAATACCCAAAGATCATAAAATATTAAAAGAACTAGAGAAAATCAAATGATATTAAACGAAGCACAAAAAGACATCACAAAAGTAGTAGGTGCTTTTACTGTATATAAATTTATTAAACTCATGGCAACACCTTTTCGTCAAATGGATGCTTATAAATTAGGAATCATCGACGATAAAGGTAATTTTTTAAAAAAATCAGAAGAGTTTACTACAGATAAAGAAAAACGATCTGCCGATGTATTTAATCGTTTAATTATCAATCTTAAAAAAATAATCAAAAAACTTCCAGATCCTCGGTTTCAAGCACAAATGAAAAATGTGGCAACTGCAATGATTCTTATAAAAGAAGAAGCAGAGAAAATAGGTGCTGATGGAGATATGGTTATAAAAGAAATAAAGAAATATTTATTAACAACAGGTGTCGATGTTGATGAAATAGAAACAAATGTGTCTTTTGAAGAATTAATTAAAGAGGTAGAATAATGAGCAGCAATCATCAAATACCAGACGATCTTTTGAATGATGAGTTTGATTTTGGTTTTACAGCGGCCGATGAAGACGAACTTAATTCATTAATACAATTAGACGATCAAACAACACCCGACGAAATAAAAGAAATGCAAGACAAACTCGATTTGATCTTACAAATAAATTCTACATGTGAAGGAACTACAGAAGTAAAAGAACAATATGATCAATTACTTCAATTGAAAATGGACGAAATTGAAAAGGTTACTCTCCCGTTGCTAGTAAATCTTAAGAAAAATAAACAAAAAGATTACCTATATTGGCCTGGATCTCAAAGAGAAACACAATGCGATTTACAAATTCAAAAACTACTAAACATAACAAGGAGTGTTTAATGGGTTGCAATTGTGGAAAAAATAGACGAATAAACAGAAAATCCTCTAGAATGCCTATAAAGAAAAAGGGTCTAACTCCGAATCAAAGAAGAGCAAAAATAGTTAAAATCCAGAACAAGAATAAAGAAACTCAAAACACTTTTGAAAAAAGATTATATGATAAAAATGATATATAACATATGAAAACATATCAAGACATAATAGAAGAATTAATCGAAAATGCACCGATGAATTCTATGGGCGGAGGATTTAGTGTTGATCAAGCATCGTCTGACTCGGGTAATCTGGCTGGTTATGACCCAATTCTTGGAGGCATACGAAGAAAGAAAAGAAAAATAAAAGAAATGTTTGCGGGATGTCCTGTATTTACTGTAGCAAGTGAAGATTATACCAAATGTATGCACGGCAGAATGAAATATGAAAGATGGAATAAAAAACTTAATATGGAAGAAATTAATAATCAAGAAATAAGATCATATGCACATAAAAATCCTGGAAAAGCAGTTATAATAAAGGATGGAACATACGGAACAATGTCATATTTAATTCCGGCAATTAGAAGGTGAAAAATGAAAAAGTTAATAATGATGATGGTAGCAACTATAACTGTTGCTTTTGGGTGTGAGATGTTTGATGAGTGGGATACAAACCCAGATTCACCAGCAAACACTTCAAGTACAGTAGTAGATTCTCTCAGAGAACAAAAAGAACAAACAGAAGAAATTGGTAGTGCTTCTGATGAAATTGGTAATGATCTTGGAGACATAGACAATCAAGCAGATTCAATTCTGAATGATATTGCACTTGTCCCAGATGATCACAATTATAATATAGACCCTACACTGAATTCGATTGAAGACTCAGCAGAATCAATCAAAGAATCTGTAGATGATGCACAAAAAGAACAA
>Ga0209128_1001109_pt1 | contig 18858 bp, 11 predicted proteins | sample ETNvirnome_6_100_FD_184072 | JGI IMG/M metagenome (GOLD analysis project Ga0209128, IMG submission 184072) | Marine viral communities from the Pacific Ocean - ETNP_6_100 (SPAdes) (version 2) | ecosystem: Environmental > Aquatic > Marine > Oceanic | place: Pacific Ocean | collected 2013-06-19 | reverse complement strand
TTAATACAATGAGTATTATTGAAAAACTAACTGAGGGCATCATGAAACGTGATGTCCAAAAAGAGGGTCAAGCTCTTCTCAATAAATGGGAAAAGACTGGTCTTTTGGAGGGGATTGAGCAGGATCACAGCCGCCATAGCATGGCTTGTCTGCTTGAGAACCAAGCAAAAGAGCTTCTTCGAGAAGCTTCAACAATGGCAGGTGGTGATGTCGAAGGGTTTGCAGCTGTTGCATTTCCAATCGTTCGCCGCGTGTTCGGTGGTCTAATTGCAAACGAGCTAGTATCGGTTCAGCCTATGAGCTTGCCGTCTGGACTTATTTTCTTTCTAGACTTTACATTTGGTGACGCTCGTGAAGGACGAGCAAAATTTGGGCAATCTATTTATGGCGGTGGAGTCGTTGGTAGCGAACTCACTGGTGGTGTTGATTTAAGTACAATCAGTGGCTCACAAACAGGCTTTTATAACCTTAACAATGGTTACGCCTCTCCAACAGGTTCAGCGACTTTAACCGTGGAGTTGGTCGCTACAGGCACTTATGGTGCTCCTCTTGTAAGTGGTCATGTCACATTCGCAAGCATCAGTGATGGCGCTGGTGGAGGTTTTAGCACTACAAATGATTTTGATAGGCTATTACAATATGATCCAATGTTTGTTTCGGGAACGACCACGGCCCAAGTTTGGCGCTTGACTTCAAGTGTTTCCGGTTTGGTCCAGGGAGCAAATAACTCAACCTACAATAAGGACAATCTAGTTTCTATCGTTGCAAACGGTGGAGTAACAGGATCAGCTACTCAATGTCGTTGGTTAACACAATTCTCAGGCACTAATGGTGGTTTCTTGGGAGGTAATGATAACCCAAACGATCCAGGTCTTTATGTTATTTTTGCCGATATTTCCGGTGTTGATAAACTTTCTGGCTCCACAGGGGCTGGTTTGAACACGCCTGGTTTTACTTTTGCCATTAAAGATTCAATTGGTAATGCAGACGCCGTTGGTGCTGTTGTTGGTTCTGAGGTGTGGGCGCTTGAAAATCAAGGGAACATTCCAGAAATCGACATTAAAGTTGATAGTGTTTCTATTACAGCAATCACGAAGAAACTTAAGGCTAAGTGGACACCAGAACTTCAGCAAGACATTAATGCATACCATAACTTGGATGCAGAAGTTGAGTTGACTGGTATTCTTTCGGAGCAAATTGCACTTGAGATTGATCAAGAAATTCTTGAGGATCTTATTAAGGGTGCCCAGGCTGGAACTTATTACTGGTCACGTAAACCAGGTAAGTTTGTGAATCGAACAGGTATAGCAGGCGGAGCCCCAAACAATCAGACTCTGTTCCCGGATTTCACCGGAACGGTATCTGAATGGTATGAGACACTTCTCGAAACCGTAAATGATGTTTCTGCACAGATTCATCGTAAGACACTTCGTGGTGGGGCTAACTTTATTGTTACAAGCCCAGAAATCGCGAATGTTCTTGAGTTTACAAGTGGTTTCCGAGCAGACACAACCGCTGATGAAAATCGCGGAACTGCCGGTGCTGTTAAAGTCGGACAAATTAGTAAGAAGTGGGATATTTATGTTGACCCATATTTCCCTCGCAACTTACTGCTTGTCGGTCGCAAAGGTAATAGCTTCCTCGAAAGTGGATATGTCTATGCGCCTTATGTACCTCTACAAGTCACTCCAACCATTTTTGGACCAGAAGATTTCGTGCCTCGTAAGGGCGTGATGACTCGGTACGGTAAGAAGATGGTTCGTCCTGACATGTACGGACTCGTAGTTGTTGAAGATCTTGTTTAATTTATTAAACTTTATTCTTTAGTCATAGTAAACCCCGCCTTTCTTTTTGAGAGGCGGGGTTTTCTTTTTCCGTTTAAAGCACTTTTCTACTATTTAATCAATAGGAGAACAAACAATGGCAACAGCACCACCAGTATTAACACCAGTTCAAAAAACAAGTCCCTATGTCTTAAAATCCACAGGGTCGTATGACTTGGTGACAACCGCTAGTGTTCCCTATGGCGTTTATTTAACTGGACCTTTAAGTTCAAGCCAGTGGACTTCTGGTGCAGTTGCGCAAGTATCTTTAACATATAAAATGCTTGGTGGCGATGTCCTTGATATTGAACTCACCGAAAACAATGTCTATACTGCTTATGAAATGGCAACGTTAGAGTATTGCACCATTATTAATAATCACCAGGCCAAGAATGTATTATCAGATTTTCTTGGAGCAACCACCGGTACTTTTGATCATGAAGGGGCTTTACAATCTGGTGAGCTATCTTCAAGTCTTAGTGGGAGTCATTTAGCTCTTAAGTTTCCTAAATTTAATTTTGAATATGCACGACGAGTTGCGGAAGGTTTAGCTGGAGAGGCAGGCTTCGGCGATGACGTGCGGATTTATTCTGCATCTATCGCTTTGCAAAGGAACGTTCAGGAATATGATTTACAAGCCATTGTGCAGGATGCCTCTGTCGAAGCACCAGGCACCTCCAATTTTGCGTCACCCTTTAGTGGAAGCATCAACAATAGGAGGATCGCTATCCGCCGAGTTTATTATAGATCCCCAACCACCATGTGGAGGTTTTATGGATATTATGGTGGTTTAAATGTTGTTGGAAACTTGTATACATATGGTCAATATTCTGATGAATCTACTTTTGAAGTAATTCCAGCATGGCAAAACAAACTTCAAGCAATGGCATTTGAAACCAATCTTTATACCCGCGCTTCTCATTACGCATATGAGATTGCCGATAACAGGATTAGGATTTATCCTGCTCCCAGTAGTCCTGGTACGGGGGGTCCAACAAAGATGTGGTTTGACTTTTCAGTCCCATCAGACCCATGGACAGAAGATCCGACTCGAAAAGACGGCAACGATGGGATAAATAATTATAACACTCTGCCCTTCGCAAATATTCCTTATGAAAATATTAATAGCATGGGTAAACAGTGGATTCGAAAATATTCTTTAGCCTTAACCAAAGGAATGCTTGCTCAAATACGAGGAAAATTTGGAACTATTCCAATACCAGGAGAGTCAGTTACTCTTAATGCTTCAGAGTTAACTTCTCAAGCAGAATCTGAAACAACTGCTCTCAAAACGGAATTAGTAGAGTTGCTAGATCAGCTTACATATGAAGCATTGATGGAATCAGATGCCAATTTAACCGAAAACTCAAACCGCATCCAAGTTAATGTTCCTATGGGAATTTATTTGGGGTAAATATAATGGGCGACAATAAGTGGAACAGACCAGATAGCCCTCCTCCTCCATTATTTTTGGGGAAAAAAGAGAGAGATCTGGTTAAGCAAGTTAATGATGAATTGATTGAGCGAGTAATTGGTCAAGATATTCTTTATTATCCTATCAGCAACGTCCATACCAACTTCCACTCTCTCTATGGAGAAGCAATTGAAAAGAACTTTCTTCCTCCCATTCGTGTTTATGTTTTGATTGACTGGGAAGGCAATCCCACAACTGTTACAAAGTATGGTTTAGATAGAGCTTACAGTCTGACGTGCCATTTTCACAAACGTAGATTAACCGAGGACCAAGACTTATATGTGAGAGAAGGGGATTTCATATTATATGGGGAAGAATATTATCAAATTGCTATACTATCAGAACCAAAACAACTATTTGGACAAGACGAGCATATGCTTGAGATATCAGCAAAATGCTTCAAAGCTCGTCAAGGGCTTTTTGATGGGAAATAATAATGGCAACTAATATTTTAACAGGCTCAGTTGATCGTAATGGAGATCCAACTAATGATATGAGCATGATCATGCCCTATAAGCCATCCACTTTAGAAACCATAGATTTCGCCATGTATAATTGGCTTAATGATTCTTTAAATATATCTTGCACAACCAATAAGGGTTGGAAAGAAGTACCAATCATCTGGGTGTCCGGAGAACGCTCTTGGCAGATAAAAAATAATAAAAATTTAAGAGATTCTGATGATACTTTGATCTTTCCTATCATAGCCCTTCAAAGAGACGGCTTTGCCAAAACTCCTAATAAAAAGGGAACTTTTTGGGGTAACATCCCACCAGTAAATGATCCCAAAGGTGGAACTATAACCATCGCCAGAAAACTTAAACAAGATAAAACAGCAAATTTTGCTAATGCGGACGCTTATAAGAAGAAAACAACTATTGTTGGGAATGCTGGAACGCCAGGTGTTCAACAAATTAATTTCCCAATGCCTAAAAATAAAAAGGCTGTGTATGAAACAGTCACTATTCCGATGCCGGTTTATATAGACATTAATTATTCTATTAATATCAGAACTGAATACCAACAACAAATGAATGAAGCAATTCAACCCTTTGTAACCTATCCAGGGGGCATTAATTATGTTAAACTTAAGAGTGAAGGCCATTCTTATGAGGCGTTTATGCAGCCAGAATTTCTTTCAGAAGGCAATTTGGCAGACTATGGTGAGGAAGCACGTTTTTACGAGACTAAAATTGTCATAAAGGTTTTGGGCTATTTGATTGGAGCCGACAAAAACGGGGAACAACCAAATATTGTGGTGAGAGAGAATGCAGTGGAGATTAAAACTCCCAGAGAACGTGTTGTAATGGGTGATGAGCCTGATTGGGGGCCAATAGGCACTCCCAAAGGAAAATATCGCACCTGAGCATTCCTTTGTCTTTTCGGGCAATAAGCTACTATTTATTAGAGACTTTTAAAGTATCACAAGGAGAAACACACGCATGGCACAAAGCAAATTTAGATTTGTATCACCAGGAATTCAACTTCGCGAAATTGATAGATCGCAAATTCCAAATGAACCGGAGGCAGTTGGGCCAGTTATTATTGGCCGCGCACAAAGAGGACCAGCATTACGACCTGTCAAAGTTCAAAATTTTACAGAGTTTGTTGAAATTTTTGGAGAACCCCTACCAGGTGGCGATGCAGGTGATGTATGGCGAGATGGCACCGAAGGAATAGAACCAACATATGGTGCTTACGCCGCGCAAGCATGGTTATCGAATGGAACTCCTTTGACCTATGTAAGACTTCTTGGAAAAGAACATACAAACTCTACCGCAACAGGCACAGGTAAAGCGGGTTGGCAAATTGGTGGAACGCCTGATGGTACTCGCGGAGATACTGGAAATGGTCCTGGTGCATTAGGTTTATTTGTGATTAATAGTGCAAGTGCCACCAATGTCAACATGACCGGAACACTTGCAGCCGTGTGGTACTGTAATACAGGTTCTATTGAATTGTCGGGAACAGTAAGGCGCACAAACGCCGCCAATACACCGGCTGGCGTTTCGGCAACCAATCAGACGGGTTCCGGGGTGTTGATTAAAAGTGTCGCCGCTGGTCCTACTTTTACAGCCCTTGTTAAAGATAAAGACGGAACCATTACCGAAACAGTTAATTTTAATGTTAAAGATAGTACAGCAGGCAACTTCGTCCGCAAAGTTTTTAATACCGATCCAACAAAACTAACGTCAAGACTCAACGATTCTGATCAAGTTAAAACATATTTCCTGGGCGAGTCCTATGAGCGCGATGTAAATGAGAAGATTACAAGTGGTTCTGCTGCTGGTGATTGTTTTGGTTTTATCGCGTCTCTTTATGCAGATGCAACCACGAATTATTTATGGGGCCGCAATTATCAAAGTATGACACCAGCTCAGACTAACTGGATTATTGGGCAAAGTCAAGCGTCCTATGGATCCTCAACTCCTGAAGGAAACGAAGACCTCTTTCAAGTTATTGCTCTTGATTCTGGTGAATGGACACAAGAAAATATTAAGATTTCCATCACAGATATCAGATATTCCAATGAACCATCTGAACCATATGGTACATTTGGGTTAATTCTTCGAAAAGCATCCGACAGTGATGAAGCACCTCAAGTAATTGAAAGCTTTTCCAATCTTAACTTAAATCCCAATTCTCCTAATTATATCGCACGACGAATCGGCGATGCATATGCGGTGTGGGACGACACAGATCGGCGATATAGATATTATGGGAGTTATGGAAATAGTTCACGATATGTTTATATCAAAATGAAAAGTGAGACCGGCCCTAGTGTCCCCAACTTATTGCCCCTGGGATATAAAGGCCCTGTAAGATGGGGTTCTTTTGGAGTTGTTAGTGGAAGCACTACGCCGAAAGTTAATAATGGCAACGGACATTTCCCGCTTGATACGCATAATTTTATTGGTGCGATGATTGAAACTTATGAATACTCCCCAGGCTACAATTCAGGTTCCGGAGTTGGTGGCACACCTTTAGTCAATGTGGGAACAGCATCATTTAGTGCTTCTTTTGAATTTCCAAGGACATATCTGAGGGACAATTCAACCCAAGGTAATTTAAATGACCCAACGGATTCTTATTGGGGGGTTGACACAACCTTTACTAATAGTTCACGATTTGACCCTGCTTATGAGGATGTTGTTCGCGGGCTATCTGGTTTAAGGCCAAGCACGCCGCAAACAGCCGTTTCTTATTCTGCGGCTAATGGTAATGTTATTGAGTATCAATATGTATTTAGTCTTGAAGACATTTCATATCATATTACAGCTTCTACGTCTAAGATTGACGATGCCCCCTCACAAACACAAGAGGCATATTATCACTCTGGATCTTACAAGTTGGGCAATGCAATTGCATCATCTGGGTCAAATTCTTATAAAAACTTGTTGGATGATGATTGGAACCAATTTACTGTACCAATGTTCGGTGGATTTAACGGAACAGATATCCGTGAAACAGATGCATTTAATAATTATTATACAAGCACTCCAACAATGACGACTAATTCGAAATTTAATTCAATTCGTATGGCCATCGACTCGTGCGCTGACCCTGAATTGGTTGAATGTAACCTTATTGCAGCTCCGGGTATTGGAACTACTACATATTCGAAAGGGCTTACCAATCATATGTTAGATATTGCCCGCCGCCGAGCCGATACATTAGCAGTGATTGATATCGAAGGCGGATATTTACCACCCGCCGACCGAACTTCATACGGAACTGATTCAGATTCTGATAATCGTGGCAAAGCATCCACGGCAGCGACCTCGTTAAGAAGCAGGCAAATTAATAATAGTTATGGAACTTGCTATTATCCATGGGTCCAGATAAGAGATCCAGATTTGGGAACAGCATTCTTTTCCCCGCCATCAGTGGCGGCGATTGGAACCTATGCATATTCTCAAAGGCAAGCTGAACTCTGGTTCGCACCCGCTGGTTTTACACGCGGCGGATTAACAGAAGGTGCTGGTGGACTCCCAATTATTGGAGTAACTGAGCGACTAACTTCCAAAGATCGGGATAAATTGTACGAAAATAATATTAATCCGATTGCTTCTTTCCCAGCAGAAGGCTTGGTGGTATTTGGGCAAAAAACACTTCAATCAACTCGAAGCGCCCTAGACAGGGTTAATGTACGAAGATTGATGATACACGTTAAGAAAGAAATTTCTCGTATTTCAGCAAGATTATTATTCGATCCTAATACCCAAGTTACTTGGAATCGCTTTTTGGGATCAGCAAGACCATTTTTGGAAAGTGTAAAGACAAGACTTGGTGTCGAAGACTATAAGATTGTGTTGGATACCTCCACTACTACTCCAGATTTGATTGATAGAAATATTATGTACGCTCAGATTTTTATTAAACCGACCCGAGCTATTGAGTTTATTGCGATTGACTTCATAATTACAAATACAGGAGCCTCATTCCAGGATTAATTGATGAGAGTGACTAATTATAACAGGAGATCAGATAAATGAGTAATAATTTTTGGCAAAATCCCGACTTAGAACCAAAACGCGCTTTTAAGTTTATTTTAAGCATACCGGGAGTTTCAGGAGTAACAGAGGGAATTCCTGAATTTTTAGTAAAAAAGGTTAAAAAACCAGAATGGGAAATTACTGCAACAGAGCATAAATTTTTAAATCATTCCTTCTTTTATCCTGGTAGGATGAAATGGACGGCTGTTGACGTTACTATTGTTGATACGGTTTCACCAGACTCCAATGGAAGTCGCCGAGTCATGGAGCTTCTAGAAGCATCTGGCTATGAACTCCCTACTAACCCCAGTGCTGGTGCCGGATGGGGCACAGTATCCAAGAAGAAAGCTGTACGCGATGCCCTTGGTGCTGTTTCAATTATTACGATTAATGGCGAAGGAACAGAAGTAGAAAGATGGGTTCTTAACAATGCCTGGATTACTAAAGTCCAATTTGGTGAATTGAATTATGAAAATGAAGAATTATTGGATGTAACCTTATCCATCTCGTATGACAATGCATTCCTACAAAGTTCCGACTTTCCGGGAAATGGAACAATTCCTCAAACTTCTAGCTAAAAAACAATTATTTTTCTGATATAATATAACTTAAGAGGTAAAGATGCCAAGAAATAACCAGGGTCGCCTGGACAATAAACCCGAAACAGGAGCAGACGCTCCACCACAAAACGCAAACGCACTTTTAAATTTCGTAACACCCACAGAATTTGTTGAATTACCAACAAAAGGAAAGTTCTATTCACAAAATCATCCACTCAAGGATGCAGAGACTGTTGAGATTAAATTCATGACAGCAAAAGAAACAGATCTATTAACTTCAAAGACACTTTTAAAGAAAGGTGTTGCAATTGATAGAATGATCGAAAGTGTTCTTGTGGATAAATCAATTAAAGTCCGCGATCTTTTTATTGGAGATAAGAATTCAATTCTTATTGCAGCGAGAATCAGCGGTTTCGGAGCATCTTATGATGCAAACATTACATGCAAAAATTGCGGCCAAGTTGGGGAACAACATTTTAATCTCCAAGAAGTTGTCCGTAAAGAAGTCGATGATGATATTGAGTTCACGGAAAATGGCACATTTTTTGTAGATTTACCATCATCAAAGATTCGAGCAGAATGTAAATTACTTACAGGAGCTGATGAAGACTGGTTGATGAAAAAGGTGGAAAAGAAGCGAAAATTAAAATTAGCAGAATCTCTACTCACAGACCAATTAAAATTAATAATTGTATCACTTGAGGGTGTTACAGAAAGGGGGCCGGTTGAGAATTTTGTAGACGTAATGCCTGCGAAGGATTCCAATTATTTGCGCAAAGAATATGATCGGCTAAAGCCTGATATTGATTTGTCGTACTTATTTGAATGTGAATCCTGTGACGCAAGCAATACTGTAAACATCCCATTCTCAACCAACTTTTTTTGGCCTGAATGATGCATATAACGCAAATGTTTATGAACAATTATTCTACTTAAAGCATTATGGAGGTTGGAGTTTCATTGAAGCTTATAATCTTCCAATTCAGTTAAGAGAATGGTGGCTCAAGAGAATTCAGAAACAATTTGAAACTGAATCCGAGCAGCAAAAGAAAAAATAATCTTTAAAACTAGCCCCCATCATGGGGGTTTTTTATTTTGTTCCCACTACTATTTATATTTATAAGTTATGGCTGGAAATAACAACGAAGAGAATATATCTGCATTAAAAAAGTTAACCGAGTCTTTAAAAAAGGTAAATTCTAGTATTACCAAGATGGGAGAAAACCTCGCCGGAACTTTTAGTGTCTTGGGTGATAGTTTAGACTTGTCATTGGGAAAAATTATCGACGTTGCGTTGCAGGTTAATAAATCTACAGCCGAGATGAACAAAGCCACTGGTGCTGCCGAGGGTTTGGGCGCGGCGATGTCCGAAGCTCGCAAGCATATTGGCGGTTTGGCAATAAAGTATGATGATCTATCAAAGTTCACCACCACAGCATATCAAGCTATAGCTATTTTTTCGGAAGCTAGTAAAAAATCTCAAGGTGCCATGCTTGGCGCAACCGCAGCATTGACAAAATTGGGAGTTTCAGGAGAAGTAACAGCTAAAAATCTCAATACAATGACTAAAGGTTTGGGAATGAGTGGAGAAGAAGCTGCTAAATTAAGTATGGATATTGCTAAAGTCTCTAAATCTCTTGGAAGTTTTATGACTCCTGGAAAAATGGCTGAAGAATTTGCCAATGCTGCACCGACTCTTGCAGCTTATGGTAAAAATATGAAAGAAGAATTCTTTAAATTGGCTGCTCAAGCTAAAGCAACCGGTATGTCAATGCAAGGATTGCTGGGCGTTGCGGGTAAATTCGACACTTTTGAGGATTCTGCCAAAACCACTTCACAGTTAAATGCTGTTCTTGGAACACAACTTAACAGTGTTGATTTATTAATGGCTTCTGAGGCAGACCGAAACAGGATAGTTAAAGAAAGTATTGCGATGACGGGAAAATCATGGGAGTCAATGAGCCGTTTTGAGAGAAAGACCGTCGCCGGAATCGTGGGAATAACTGATATGGCTGAAGCTGCTAAATACTTTGGCACATCGATGTCAGAATTGGATGAAGCGGGTGAAAAGGCAGATCCTAAATTGGTCGCTCAACAAGAGTTAAATAAATCAATGCGCTCTGCTGTTTCGATTATGGATTCCTGGTCCGCGAGATTGGAAGGTATCAGGCTGAGACTTGCCAAAACTATTATGCCTCATGTAATGGATTTTTTTAACTGGATGACCACCAAACAAGATGGGGATAGCCCTCTTGATACGATGGTAAATGCGATAGAACAATTCGCAGGACTAGTAGGTAAGTATCTTATAAAACCCATGCAAGAATTTTGGGGTCGCCTCACTGATGGCGAAAAGGCAACTGTTAAGAAAATAATTGGCACAATAATGGCAATTTCTCCCATTGTAGGAATGATTACTGGTGCGATTGCTCTTGTCGGAGGAAAGATAGGTTTGATGTTCATCGGACTTGGTGCCATAGTAGCTTATTTTTGGGATGATCTAAAAAAATATGCTTTAGAATTCTGGGCATTTTTGCAACCATATCTTCCACAAATAATGGCATTTTTTAAAGATCAATGGAGTATTATTCTCCCTTTCATCAAGACCGGAATTGAGAAGCTTGGCGAGTATTGGACCAATGTCTTGGAACCTAAAGTTAAACAGTTGTGGAAAGATGGTCTACAAGCATGGAATAACTTTTACCCAAAAATCGAGGCAGGGATGGAGAAGTTAAAAAAGATTTTTGCGGATAGCGAGGCTTGGATGGCACATCCTTGGATAATGTTAAAAAATCTTGCCATCGAGGTGATTAATGAACATATCATCGGTGGTTTTAATAAGGCAATCGTTAGTCTGTGGATTAAACTACCAGAGCTGGCGCAGCTCGCACTTGGCGAAGGGGGTCTTGCACCGCAAGCCGATAAGATAGATATGATAACAGTACCACCGAAAAAGAAACATTCAGGTGGTGACTTAGTTGGTCCAGCAATCATCAAGAATGATGAAACTGTTATTATACCCTCATCCAATTCAGGCACAGGACAAGTTTTAACCCCACAACAAGCAGCAAGTGGTGGCGAAAAACCCGTCACTGTTGTAATTAATATTGACGGGCGCGAGTTTGTAAAACAAACAGTATTCCCAGTTTTAAATAAGGAATTTAATTTACAGGGAATCTAAAAAATGGCAAAGAAAGAACCAGAAAAAATAAATGAACATTATAATCCAAACAATAGCCGCACATTTAGAGATGGCGATCCCGGTTCTGACAATTTAGCCAATAACCAATTTCAGTTTTTGGAATTTTTTCACCTTCCATCTGCATATTTTGTAGCATTTAAGGCTTATCTGGATAATTTTACCGACGATTATACTTCTAAGTGGAATGAAGAACAAGTATATGGCAGAATGGACCCTATTGCAACTTTTGAAAGAACTTCAAGAAAAATCAATTGTGGGTTTAAAGTTGTTGCGACCTCTGTTCAAGAGGCTGAACAAAACATGCGGCGTATATCGCTTCTACTTCAAATGCTTTATCCTTCTTATGAATCAGCCGAAGGTAAAGGTGCAGTGTTTCTATCACGCCGCGAATCACAAGAACCAATTTCCACCATTAAAGGCTCGCCCTTATTTAAGGTTAAATTTTTAAATTGGATCTCAAACTCAGACTCACCAGGCGCATCATCAGCCGAAGATGGTGGTTTATTAGGATATATTAATGGATTTTCATTTAAGCCTGATATAGATGGAGGCACCTTTCAAGTTGGAACTGATTTATATCCAAAATATGTGAGTATAAATTTTTCCTTAAATGTTATACACGAACATTCATTGGGCTGGGACAGATCTCAAACATTGGGAGGTGTGATCACGGGTAGAGGTTCATTTCAATCAACTCCTGCTGCACCGGCCTTTCCATATGGCAAAGACATCACACAGCGGAATAAATCGGCTAGAAATAGTATGTCGGAAAAGCAGGAAAAACGGTTTAAAGAATTGTCTGCTGCATCTAAAAAACTTATAGGAGGAGATTAAAAGTATGGTAAGTCGTTATGATACACGGAGTATTTTTAAGAATACCGATGAAAAATATGAAAATTTATTTGAAGAAAGAAACACCAAATCTATTCTTCAATACGCCACCGCAAATTTAAAGCATCCTACATCAAATGAAATTGCTAACCTTAGTACAGTTAATCATTTTTGGCGTGAGGGTGATCGATTTTGGAAATTAGCCGCCAAATATTATAATCAACCGCATCTGTGGTGGGTTATCGCTTGGTTTAATCGTATGCCCACAGAAGGTCAAGTGAGTTTGGGCGATATTGTTGTTGTGCCACTTCCTCTTTCAAAAATTCTTGATTATTTGGATTTGTAAGTCATGGCAGGAGATGATAAAAAAAAGTCAACGTCTGGTGGGCTTGTAAACTGGTTGGAGACAACGACCGTCAACGATGTTACGGGCAAAATGTCCGACTATTACCGGAGTATGGTTGATACGGCGGTCGATCCAGGGCTCGGAGAGAAAAAGGCTGTAAAAGGCGTTGACTATGAGCCGAATATTGGAAAAGATGAAAGAGCGCCACTCGCGGGCACAGTCGAACCCGGCCCCACGCAGTCCCGCGAAGACACTCCAGAAACGGTAGCAGAACGAATGGACGCGGCGGATGATGCGGCAGCTGTAGCGGCTCTCCTAGATCCATCAGCCAGCGAGGAGTCTAAACCACCAAGTGCAAAAAGCAAGGAAAAAGCCAAGGAAAAAGCCAAGGAAAAAGCCAAGAAAAAAGCTCAGAAGACAAAGAAACAAGGTCAAGCAGTAAAGAAAAAAGCAGCAGAAAAAAAAGAAGTAGGGACACCGGAGAAGTTGAATATCGTCTTTGATGATCAATCATTTTTGTGGGATCATATAGACGCATTTAAAAATACAAGCGATGGCGGAGTCTTGCCCTCGGTGGCTGCGATGGCTGGAAATTCTTTATCATACAATGAGCAGGGGCTCGGCGGGCTCTCTGATTTCATGGGAGCAGTGAATGCAAAAGTACCGTATTTATACAAAAACTTCCTTCAGATTAGTGATGATGAACCACTAACTACAAGAAATAAATTATTCGGCGATGGTATCAGCGCATTAAACGGCGCAACGACGGCACAACTATCTTCTATTGTTCCATATATGAAACTTTTTAAAGTAAAACCACGAGATTCCAGAGGAAAACGCAAAAGATTTCAATTTCCATTTAACAGGTATACTACTGCGGAGTCTATACTACAATCTCGTGAACAACGCGGGACTGATGTTGGGTTTAAAAAAGTAACATGGCGAGACACCGGGACTAATCCTGCCAATGTCGGTGTTTCTTTTTTGGGCACTTTTACTCTCCATTTTCAAAGTTTTGAGGGCATCTTTAAGACCCGCAACGTTGACGGAGAAAGTTTGCGTTTCGCTGATCTTATGAAGTTAAAAAGTCTTACGAAAAGAGAGTCTAAGAAAAACCCCTCCTCGGCCCTCGAAGAAAAGGCTGCCTCTACTAACATTAATTGCAACACTACCGACCAGATTCATATGGAATGTGGGTGGACGTTGCCACCAAGTCAAATTGCTGGTGATCCAGGATTGGCGGACAAGTTGGATAGACTAAGGCGAACTTTTATTATTTTACCCCATTCACAAGAAATACAGATAACTAACAATGGTGCCGTTGATATGACTATAGAGTTTATGGCAGCAATCGAAGGCAAAGCTTTCGGAGCATCCACAGATCTTCTCAATATCAGCGACGTAAATATTGATGAGGCTACAAAAGCATCCATTAAGAGTTTAAAAGAGGAAAAAAAAGAAGGCAAAGAAAGCCTGGTCGCGATGGATGAAGACCACGAGGAAATGAAAACCAAAAAAGAAACCAAGGAGGCGAAGGCCACTCGTTTGGAAAAGTGGAGGGCAGAGTATAAAAAACTAAAAGAGAAGATCTCTGCCGCAGAAGGGAGTCTTAGATCCATTCAATACTCCCGTTTATTAACTATCATTCGAAATCAAGTTTCTGGCCTTACTGGTCCAGAATCTAGAGTGTTTCATTTTGATCTGACCTCAGACCATGTGGAAAGATATCGACGGTTTCTCCAAGACCAGGCAAATGCACTGTCTATTTCTAAAAAGTCTAAGGAAGAAGACAAAGAATTTGACAAACTATGGTTTTGGTTTTTGCGAAATGAGTATCAACAGCAACAAGGTGGTTCGGCTTTCTTTTCAACTCTCCAAGGTGGTGCTGCCACTCAGCTGACCGGAGTTGAGAGCATTGGCGAGTCGGGTCCACTACGTCCAGGCTCTCACCGACCGAATGTGGACAACTGGCTTGATGGCCAGTATAGGGTTCACTATATTTTTTTAGGAGATATAATTGAGGCGGCGATGAGAATTATTTATGATCGCCCCAAAATTAAAGACGGTAAAATAGTTGGTAAAAAGGTAACTTGTCCACAAATAGTAGACGATGTGCGCGTTCTTCTTGGATCATTTTCTTATATGGATACTACGACAGGTAAAATACGGAATATGGATCTTGCAGATATTCCGGTTTCTTTTAGCTATTTTAACTCATGGTGGTACGATAATGTGGTTAAGAGAAAATCGTCTGTCTATCCTTTAAGATCTTTTTTATCTGACTTGTGTGGAAAACTTCTTAACAATGTTATGTCACCTCAACGCTATGGTGGAATGAGCAGTGGAGCGTTGAGTGTACGAGTCAACCCAGTATGGATAAGGGATAAACACCCTCTAGATCGAGAGTGGAACGATTCTTTAGACAAGGCAAAGGAAAGAATTAATTTGCAGGATATTTCTGGCAAATTAAAAAAAAATAAGGGAAGAACCACCCAATGGTCACAATGGTTATATGTATATGTAGCTGGTGGCAACTCTGAAAATTCTAAATTAAAGGGAAAGTATGAGCAAGATACAGAACGCAATATTCCTCACTACTTCATCGGTGGTGACACAGGAGTTATTAAAGACATAAAATTTTCAAAAAGCAAAATTAAAGGACAACAGGCAACCGTAATGCATAGAAATTATACAGCCGGTGTTGAGTCCGATTCTCTTTTTTTTGCAGATGTCTACCATGCTGAAATAAAAATATTAGGTAATCCCGTGTTTACACCGCAGATGCTCGTGTATATCGATCCCCGTGCGATGGGTTTGGGAATGGTAGACATTGATCCCCGAGATTTTATGTCGGAATTGGGCATTGGGGGTTATTATAGGATATTTGATATTAATCATACTTTAGATTCTTCAGGTTTCAGCACTTCACTAAGTACAATAGTCGAGCAAGATATGCGTAATCTTAAGAAGAAAGAAGCAATGAGCCGTTTTGAGAGAAAGACCGTGGGTGCGATGAAGGCGGCAGGTAATTAACATGGCAGAGGAATCAGATCTAGATAAATACGAAAATGTGGTTGTGACTGCCGAAGATTTTCCAATTCCACAGGGAAACAACAATCTATCTTCGTTGGCCATGTTTACGCAGCGTAAATACTATAGTGAAATTATCTATCCTAATGAATTTTGGGCACCCATTCCTTTTGACTTGTGGAACACACGCCCATTGTTCGGCAAAGTCAACCAAAAGGGCGATCCCGTCTTTGCCCCAAGCACTTATTTAAAACAAGTTGAAAATAATGTATGGGTATTAGACTTTGTTGCAGATGCCTTTGCGGATTTTAAAACAGAATTTTTATTTTTAAATAAAAACAACCCTGCTGGAACTCCATATGAACTTTTAATCCCTACACGGGGCTGGGCCAGCGGGCTTAATTTATATGACAATTATATGGACACAGTATATGATTTGTTTATAAATTATTTAGAGAGTAATAAAGTGCAAAATAATCTTTTAGATTTTTCTGAATTTATGGAAGTATTTTATCACTTTATTAATAATACCTCTCCAAATATTCCAATAACTTTTGGTCAATTTGTGATGTCTAAAAATTGTCCACCAACAATCAGTGGCTTGATGATTGATATTTCAACCGATTACCATGGAAACGATGCGGATAAATTTAATCATTTTTTAAATGGTAATAATTGTTTTATTTGTTTTGCCAAAACCGCCGAAAGGTTTGGGTTCAAGTTAGACAAGAATTTTCCTGGGAGATTGATTGCTGATATTAATTCTCCGGTTATGAATAGAAATGGGGATATAAATAAAAGACCATCAGAAGGCGGCATGGGATATATGTTAAGATATCCCAGAATTCCCTCCATTCCTAAAGATTTATATGAGGTTCAGCCGGTCGCGCCAGTAAGAGAAAATGTTCCTCGACCTGACGAAGTGCCTTCCAACCCTTTTGAAGTCGGTGACACTATTGCAATTGCTACGGTTCGATCTGATAAAGATCATCTACTTGGTTATAATTATACGATGCTCAAAGACCACACCTCTTTAAGTAATCGACAGCGAGAGCCAGGATATAGAGCTAAAAAATATAAAGGCAAAGACGTGCTTAACTTTCTAAAAAATAAAGTATTAGAAGACAGTATTAACGGACACGTCCTTCCACTTTATGGGCATGTTGTTTCACTGAGTACAAGCACAAATTTTCAAAATTTGTCAGAAACATTTTTCGGGACAAATTACACCCCACCAGATGAAGAAGTGGTTATAATTGATTTGAAGCCGCTACAAGGAACTTTTGGTTCATCACCGTCAGGTATTTGGAAAGGTGGTGCGGAAGCAGAGAAATTAATGGCATCGTCCGCAGATGCAAATGTTGAAAATGTACAACCAAGTGAAAGAGAATATTATTTTACGACTGCTTATCACCCTCAACATGTATACCTTGAAGTTCCTTTGAGCGCATTACACTTAAAAGACAGTGCGGCTGCATTTACAATTAAACGATTTCAAGATCGCGTTGATTATGACACTCGTCTTCAAAAATATATTAAACAAAAAGACGCGGCAGATAAAAGATATGATGACCAAATAAAAGATTACAATGATCGAATAATACCAGCATGGAATCTTAATCGAATTGAAAATGAGAAAGAATGGGACTTCTTTGAAAATCCTAATAATAAATTAACAATAAGCAATTTATTTAATCGGCGCTATGGATCGGCGAACTTGGCAAGTGTTGAATTATTAAAGCAGGTGTGTATGCAATTTTACTATTCTTATGCTCAAGTAAACCCGAATGTTGTTGTTTCTAAAGTGGATCGTTGTGGTCCAAATTCTTATAAAACCAAAAATAAGATTATAAAAAGAGAAACAATCAGTAAGAAATTGATAAATGAAAAATATCCTGATACTTATTGGATTAAACAATATATCTTGTTTTGCAACGCTCAATCTCAACAAAAATATTCCCTTAATAAATTGAGACTAATCCGCCAGAGAGCGATGGAGATTTACCAACATAAAGGGATTAAAGATTCAATAGCTTATGTCCAAAAGCAAATGTCCCACATGATTGAGATTGACTCTATGCCCCCAACAGTGTTTAAAAAATAGATCTTGACCGCATTCAAAAAATGTGATACGATCTGAATATGTTATTTCAAATAATAGATAACAAACAAGTTTGTCCGAGTATATACTCAAATAAACAAATTATTAATGATCCTCAGTATAAAACATTAACAAAAACATGGTCATATAATCCTTCTCTAAAAGATTATGATATTGATTATGCTTCTTTGTATGTTGGTGGGAGATCATTGGATGAATGTTGTCCTGACATTTTAAAAGATAAATGGGAAAAAGTCAAACAAAAACATTTGGCACTTCTTAAGAGTTTTGAGATTGGTAAGGTTAATTATAATGATTATTGTTTTTATGATCTTGTTCCAGAATCTTTTGTGATGGAATTTTTTGAAGCTAAGTCTCAAATCACTGATCATATCCTCAGTACACAGAAAAAGCCATCAAATTATGATTTCATGGTAGAGTTGTCGGAATTGGTGGATCAAATATCAAAGAATAAATTAATCTTAAACACATCAGGATTAGACGGATCCCTACATCAATTGAGAACAAGAAAGTTTAAAGATAAACTTCACAGGATAAGTCCTTATGTTAAGTATAATGTCTTTGGAACAATCACAGGACGACTAACCACAAAGAAGGATTCATTCCCAATCCTTACAATGGACAAGAATTATAGAAAGATAATCCAGCCAAAGAATGATTGGTTTATTGAATTGGATTTTAACGCAGCAGAATTAAGGTGCTTACTGGCACTAAACGGAGTTGATCAACCAGAGATGGACATCCATGAATGGAATGGGAAAGTCTTAAATAAATTATTTGATCAAATAATGAGCAGAGATGATATTAAACGTAAGATCTTTAGCTGGCTTTATGGGCCGCCGAACGCTTCTCTTGGTATCCCTCAAATTGAGAGATATTATAATAAAAAAGAGGTGCAAAAGAAATATTGGAATGGAACACAGATAGAAAATCCCTTTGGTCGAATCATTGAAGCCGATGAATTTCACGCTCTA
>Ga0209128_1001108_pt1 | contig 18861 bp, 32 predicted proteins | sample ETNvirnome_6_100_FD_184072 | JGI IMG/M metagenome (GOLD analysis project Ga0209128, IMG submission 184072) | Marine viral communities from the Pacific Ocean - ETNP_6_100 (SPAdes) (version 2) | ecosystem: Environmental > Aquatic > Marine > Oceanic | place: Pacific Ocean | collected 2013-06-19 | reverse complement strand
GCCTTGCATAGCTCCATATATACCAGCTAAATATTCCATATCATGCTTACCTTCTTGTACTATACTAAAGAATGCATTTGATAATGGTGCTGGTTGAACTGGTGTTGGAGGAGTAGCTCCTGGTCTTACAGGAAGTAAAGCTCCTGGTGAACTTGCATATTGTTCCCAATAATCAGTATCAACAGAACCTTCTTCATGCATCCATCTTAATGATGATCCTAATGAAGCATTATGAACTAATAATTGATGAGCTTTATTTAATTCCATTTGTTTCCCTATTAATGGAGATACTGCTGATATAGGGAACGGAGTTCCTGTCCATTTAAAATGAAATGGTATAATAGGATATTCAGAAACTTTATCTGGTAATACTTTTTCATATAAAATCTTATCACCAATAACACACGTTAATTGTATTCTATTACCATAAAATTTAACGCTATCAATTAATGACTTTTTGAACTCATCACTCTTCATCATTATTTTAAATTCTTTTTCGGTAACAACAACATTCTCTATTTTAGACATTTGAGCTTGAAGTTCGCTCATATGTTGTTGCTCGGCAGCCTGTAGTTGCTGAGCTTGCATTTGTTGGGCTTTCTCCATTTCCAACTTAAATCTTTCTGGTAACATCTCTCCTTTTTGAACAGCTTCTTGCATAGCAGTCTGTTGTTCAAGTAACTCAACATCCATCTCCTTTTTCATTTCTAACATCTTAACTCTAACTTGTTCCTGTATTTGTTTTAACATATCCTTGCTTGGAGGTATTCTATAAAATACATTCATATATGGAACTTTAATTTTCTCATAAAATTCATAAAATTCTATTATCTCATCATGGTCCCCAGTATCTTGATCTATTGCCTCAGTTTCCCTAACATCTTTATAATGGAAATCTTTTTTAAGTGGTCCACCAGACTTTTCTGAAAAGTAATCTTCTCCTTGTCTTTGACCAGCAGCATTTTTAATCTTCCTAGAAAACTGTGGATACAATTTTATTAAATGTTGTTTTGGTAATAATTTCCTAATCAAGATATAAGAAGCATCTCTAAACATTATATCTCTAGATTTAGGATCAACAAATACATCAAATGGATCTGGCTGCTCTATTTTAACTTCTCCCATTCCATTATCTGCATCCTGATCAACAGTCACCATAAGATATCCAATTGATTTAGTAATTGCATCATTTACTGCATTAGCATATCTACATGGACCATCTGATTGATGCCATATATAGTCTGCTAAATCAGAAAATACTGCAGCTACATCTACATCAGATCCTTCAGCTCCAACTGCTTGCCATCTTGGGCTTTGCGCTGTGGCATAAAAGTTCAACATTTCTACAACAGGCATTATTCGATTAATTGTGAACGTAGGCATCCCTTGAGATTCTAATGATATTCTCTCTTCTTCCGTTAACTGATTGTCATTAGAAAAATCATAACCTTTTTGATTTATATATTCCCACTGAGCTCTACTATGAGTCTTAGTTTTATTATATATATCTTTTATTCTTTCTGCTTTCTTATCTCTCTTAGGCATTATTCTTCCTCTTCTTTAGGTTTCTCTTCCTCTTTTTCAGGAACAGTTAAATCTTTTGTTGTAAATATATCAGGCATATTAAGTCTCTATCACTAACATTTCTATATTACATGCAGCTGTATCAGCCCTACCATATAATGGTGCACTAGCTATTTGCCTAACAACACAAGACTCTCCAGCTAATAATCTAAATGAATATTCTCCCGATAATCCAAATTTAACAAAATTAGTACTATCTAAATTCTTTAAAAATATCCATCCTGCAGTATCTCCAGCATCGCCTACATCATCACCCATAGCATTTAAATCTACATATTCTAGTGCTGTAGCTGCATCTTCTGCAATACTTTGAACACCATGAAATATAGCATCTCCAGACATAGTTACCTTAAATCCTTCAGACCTACTAGTATTAACTCCACTTTTATTCATTGATAACGCTACTGTTACATCTATTTCATTTGCCATATATTTCTCCTAATATCCTTTTGAAGTATCTGGTATAATACCTAATTTTTTATTTATTTTATTTGCTGAATAATAATACTTCTTATTCTTGAAATCTTTTAAGTGTCCCTCATCTGTACCTTTATAATGATTCTTGTACCACCATTTAGATAGCTTACCCCAATCATTGCTAATACCTTTAAAACTAGTATCACCAGCCATTAATTTATCTGCTATAAATAATACTTTTTGTTGTTTTGCACTTAATTCCGAAAAGTCTACATCAATTTTTGAAGGATCTCTACGGCCACTTGTATTTTTAGGAAAATACTTTTTCATCCAATCTGGCAGAATACGTGGCTCTTTGCCATTTACCAAATCTCCACCTAGATAGTGATATAACCTATTCATTGCAGATCTTCCAGCTCCACTTCCTCCCAACGAAGCTAACTCATATTGGAATAAACCTCTACCTGGACCTCCACCTTTTTGCTCTTTATCTACCTCTCCTAAACTCTCATGATATGATATCATATTCATAGCTTCTTCAATAATATTTGGAGCAATATCAACTCTTTCAGAGGCTGTATTTAATAACTGATCATATAAATTATCCATATCACTTTTAAATAAATTTGAATCCTTAGTAGCATTATTCATTGCATTAAATGCTTGATTATTAGTTGCCATATTATGCTGTAACCCAAGACTTTGCTTGTGGTTTATGTTTGTACCAATCTCCGTCTTTTCTCTGTTTAATAGACTTAGGAGGATTAGCGTACTTGCAAGCATATGCCAGCGCGTCAATCGTATCATCATGTCCCATCCTTGGTCCGAAAGTTAATATTTCATGTTGCAAATCATACATACTCTTTTTAATGTGTACACTCCCTATTGCGAATCGTTGCGCCATAATTTCCTGTATACGGTCCCTTTTAGACATTCTATTACCAGGCTTTTCAGCTGCGTATTTAACCGTGAAATCATTTCGCCTACGCATTTCAGCATTTATAGCTTGGAAAATGGGTTTCGACATAGAAGTGTCTTCAATCGTGTATAAGTTAGGCTTATATATTTTATTATAGTCGAAGATATAATCGACAATACCTTTTTTGCCATCTCCAGGAATCCCGAGAACAGGAATCGAGCGATAGCGTAAATACTCAAGTATATAAATGTTATTATCAGAATCAACGGCCACAAATAATATAACACTAAAATCGCTATCCCTACGAGTAGAATCTGTAGCAGGGTCAACCCCAGCGAAAACATTGACTGGTTTAACATCGCCCTCTTTAGTAAAGATAAAAGATAAATCTCCTTCTTCATCGTATTTAAAATCACCCTCCCAATACTTTATATGATTCCTATTAAAAATAGAATCTTCCTCATTCTGAACTTCCATCATATATTCTTGATAGAATTTCTGAGGTTGCCCACTATCTGCATAAAACTTTTTCTTTCTCTCCATCTCCTTTTGACCAAACCAAGCAGGCCAAAGTGGAGTTCCGTCAGGCTGTAATGCCTTGTAAGTTACAACATCCCAACTATATTTGTCACTTAATTTTTTTGCCTTATTATATCCATTAAGGATATTAGTAATAAAAGCATCAAAATGAACGGGAGTACCATTGATACGTAAACGGCCAGTACTAGGTTCGAGAGCAGGGAATACAACAGCCGTAACAAGATTGGCAATTTTACTTCTAGACTCAGGCGTAACGGTATTGTTTTCGTCTTCAAAATCGTCAAGCACGATAAGATCGTATCGTTTGTGGAGTTTAGCTCCTCCCCTAATTCCTGACAAATTGGATTTACTAATGAGCTTACAGCCGTTCTTAAGTTCGATATCATCTTCTGTCCACTTCCTTCCTTTAAGGTCACCAAAATAATATGTGAATCTGTCATTATATTCTAAGTGATATTTTACATAATCTAAATTTGGTACAGATATTTTACTAGATGCAGCTACCCATCCATAGAACAATGGTTCCTCAGTGAAAACAAAATCATGCAATATAGAGCACTTAGTCAATACCGTCTTACCATGACCTCTAGGTAATATAACAGCTAATTGTCTTTTACTTAAATCATTTAGCATATCTGCCACTTCATAATGAAAAAACGGAGTTTCACTCCGCATAAAATCGTCTGGTAAAAATAACTTCCCGAATGCTATTAAATCATTCTTTGCCATCAATAACTGTTCTTCCATATCAGAGACATTATTTAAAATTATATTAGACATTATTTATGCACTTTTTTTAAAAATTCTTTAGGTAATCCTTGTTTAAATTCCCCTGTTTTTACCTTTTTCGATCCCAAAGCATAAGTGAACTCTTTTTCAAAGAATGACTTTGGAACATTAAATTCTAATAATATCCCTCCTTCAACCTGTGAAATATTTTTAGCATAATCTTTATTTTCTGTTACCCATAGACTATTTTTACCACCAACAAATCTACCATCTTTAACCATAGTACCTTTATGCCATTTATCAGTACCTCTATATAAAGTAACTATCTCTTCTCCAGATTTCTTAGCAGCTTTTAATGCTCTTTTGCCAGAGACCCATTGGCCTATAAATGGAACCATAGCAGCAGCAGATAAACCTGCACTACCAAACTCACCTTCTGCAGCATACATAACAGCATCTATAGCATCAGCTACGTTTCCTAAACCAGGAGTAAAGCCAGCAGCCATAAGAGTATTATGTACATCATCAGAAGTTATCCTGTCTGGTTTATCCAATAAATTAACTGCTGTTTTATCAGCAGTAGCTTCGGTCATATAATCAAATGCTCTTCTATCTATCCTATCAGGCATTATTTTATATACTTCTTAAATAAATGTTTACCTAAATAAAGTACTACAATTACTATAACAACTGAAAAGACATCCACCATATGATTACCACTGTCACTTTCTAATGAACCGATTGGTGTTTCAACTTTAAATTTTTTAGGAGCTTTAATAATTGCAGTTGGATTCATTACCTACAATTAGGATCACCTGGAAGACAGATACTTTCTTTTCTTCCTTCTTGAAGCATAGGATTTGTTGGCATATCTGGATAAAAATCTTGTGGACCAAATTCTCCAGCAAATGGATTGCCCATTATATCAGCCCAATCACCTTCACCTAATGGATCATATCCTGCCCCAGCAGGTGGCCCATGTTCATAAGGATTCCATGGTTTACTTCCTGGTGGAGATAGATATGCACTAATAGGTAATCTTTTAGAAGGAAATTTCCCAGGAGGATAAGAAGCGCCACCAGTTATAGGCAGCCTTGAAGGAGGTCTTGATATAGAACCTGGTGTGAATGGAGAATAATCCTCTTGCATATATCCTTCACCTAAACCAGATTGACCTGATCCTGGACCTCCTGGGTCAATTGGGTCACCAATTCTACTACCACCTATTCCAACATCATCAAAACCTTCCCAAGAAACTTTACCATGTACATCTGCAAATCCTCCATAGCCATAACCAGGCTCTGTTCCATATCCTTGCTGACCTAAATCACCAGATCCAGATGGACCACCGAATATTCCCATACCACTAAATGGGTCTGCTGTTCCATATCCTTGAAATTCTGAACCCATTCCACCAGCGCCAGGAGGATTATAATTACCACCTGGTCCAGCATCCATAGTGGCAGAAAGCGGAGTCATTCCGCCACCAATAAGTCTTCCTACCATACTATATAGATCTTCTTCTCCCCTATAAGGAATATTTGATGTTTGCGATCCTTGTAATGCTCTACCAGATGCGCTTTTAAGCCTATCAGTGAATCCTCTAGTACCAGCAAAGCCACGCCCAACAGACCCTACTTTTGAGCGACTTGATGAACTTCTAGCGCCTCCTCCGCCCCAGTTACCTGGTGTACTTGTTCCTCCTCCTGCCATTTATTCTCCTATCTCCTTTGGCCTTTCGGCCACCTCTAATTCTTTATTAGTAAATCCTTGGAATAGTGCTCCAGTAACTTGTGTTACCTTCGTACTACTTTTATCCTCAAGGTCCATAATATCAGCCAGTTTAAAAAGGGCTTTCAATCTTGTCTCATCTTTATCGGATCTAGAGATTACCTCCTTGATTGTTTTCAGTACAAACCGCTCGTCAATATCCAACTCTTCTAAAACTGGCTTAAGTTCTTCTTTCATAGCTGTTTTTACCCTCTCCGTTTTAACTAATGTTCCTGCCTTCTCAAATGCATACCCCCTATTATTAGTAGGAAAAGCTTTTAGATAAGCTTCTTCTGGACTTATTCCAGATGATAATAAAGTTACAAAATATTCTTCGCATTTACTAAGATTCTTTTTATCAGCAACTCTATCTTGTATTCTTCGTCCGCCAAATGAGTAGATGTCTTCTCTCCTACTTGTATCCATCTTTACAGAATCCGTTGCTGGAAAAGTTCCTGTACATGTTCCCACATACTCCCTAATTTTATTCTTACCCATCCTCCTAAGCATCTTACCTCTTCTTAGAATTTGAATAATGCAATCATCATCTGCTTTAACCCAATCACCCACTTGGCCTTCTCGCCAATTAGCCTGTATAATCAGACTGTCTGGTAAGGTATCATCTGGGTCATAAACTTTATGCTCTACCCGATTTGTTTTATATACTCTCATAACACAATCGTGATCTACCTCACAATAGGTAGGACACGGAACTTTCTCTGGTTCTGGAAGGTTGTTCATCACATAGGCAAATAACCATGTCAATATTAACTGCTCGATATGCACGGGTCGTCTCCACCTTCATTATATTACTTCCCCTTTTTATATTTTGTTTTTTGGAATCTATAATATATACTATTAGTTTCATCTCCATGAACTTTTGACCCACTAGGGATATTCAACTTCTTAGCTGCCTTACCTGTTATATGATGCTTTTCCCCAACGGGGTGAGCTTTTTTATTATATGGTCAAACATGTTGTCCTTTTGGCGGTTTCTTATTAGCCATTATACTCCTTTTTTACTAATTGGTTTAGTTTTTTTAGCGTATTTATCCCTATATGCTAAGCAGTCTTTTTTTGCTTGGCCTTTGAGGCTACCGCAGGCTTTTTTCCCTGGCATTCTTTCTCCTTCGCTGGCTTTATAGTCTTAATATAAGATTGTAATTCATTGAATCTAATATTTATAGCACTTAATTCAGTTTCAACCTTATCTCTTAACTCTTTAATTTCAGCATCTATTCTATTAGTATTTTTATCCATCTTTTCATTTAGTGAATATCCATCTAAACTAGGCATTATTCTCTCCTTCTATTTTAACTGCATTTAATTTTGCTATTGCTTCTTCTAATAACTCCACTTTATATTGCAATTCAACTAAAGCAGAATCCATTTTACCTAAAGAATCAGCTAATTGTAAATCTTTTATCATTATGTACTTGCTATAAAGACTTCTAAATCACATGTACCTGAACTTGCATCAGCTTGAACATTTGTTAAACTTCCCAAAGCTGTATCAGAAGCAGCATCAGCATCTTCAGTTGCATTAAATATAGCTACTGCCCCACCATCATTATCAGAATTCCATATAAAAGACTGCCCTGCATCAATTTTAATAGCGACTTCATCATTATCTTGGTTTCTAAATGTTAATGTAATAAAATTTGTATCATCATAATTAGTAAATCTCATGTATTTCACAGCAGAATCATTAAAGTGTCCAGCTGAAGCAACGGCTCCACTAAATGTAGCTACTGTAGATTCATTAGTTGTAATAGTCATTATCCTCTTACTTATCTCATTGATTGAAGCAAAAGTCTTAGTATTAGTTCCACCTTGCTGTATACCATTTAATATGATATTCTCAGTTAACTTAACTGTCAACGTTGCCGCTGAAATAGTTGATGCCATACGTACTTTCTCCTATATTAGTTATTTACCTCTAGAATGATCATGCGCGAGCGAAGCGAGTAAGACGCTGCGTAGCAGCAAAGCCCGAAGGGCTTTATTAAGTTTCCCCTACTATATAATGCTTCCTTATGTAATCTAGCACATCCTTATCAAACCTAGTCTCTAAATCAAATGATCCAAGTGATTTAACTTCACTCTCATCATTCTCTAAAATTTCTTCTTGTAGATACTCTATAGTATCAGTATCGCTATCATACTCTATAGTAAGCAAGTATGTTTTCTTAGCCATGATAACCTCCTATATTTGTTCTACAATTAAGTCCCACTAGTTTACTAAGATTATAATTAATAATCAAGATTTATTTTAATAATGTAAGTAGCTGAAAAATAAGAACTTAGAAAAATAAGAGGTCCCCCTTTTTAATCGCAATCGCTAATCCAAAAGGTTAACTTTCAAAAATTGTAGCATTTCAATATGTGGTGTTTCAACATACCCATACCCCTTGAAAAGGGTTTTTTGCAAATGCAATTTAGTTATTTTTGATTTTATGTTATTTGTGGATTTTAGTCGTTAATTAATTAATAATAAAAGGAGATAGTATCATGATAATGTATGAAGAGCCATTAACAGAAGATGAGGCGAAATCAACGCTAGCTGATATATGTTCAGAGGCTGAAGTTGTTATGTATCCTGCTACTAGGAATGAGGGATATGAACTTAAACCTAAAAGAAAAGTTGTAACTGCATACTTTCAGAGATTGATAGCAACATGCTACCGTAAAGGATGGAAAGCTCTAGGTAAAGAAGCTGCTGTAACTATGAAGAAACTGAATGTTACTAAAGAATCTGTACAAGCTATTGAAACTATTTGGTAATATGTATAAGGGATGGTATAACTACTGTCCCTTTTCATTTATATATTAGTACACTTATATTTCACAAACAAAGAGAGAGGACTGATAGACATGTCTAATAAACGCTATAAATTAACTAATAAGGGTAAGAACATACTAAAAGCCCTTGAGCCTATTAAAACATCAAAAGGCTTTGTTGATAGACTATATAAAAAGATTGATGAGTTAGAGAGTACTAAAGATGATAGATAAGATATTAGATTGGTTATTACCAAGAGATTTCAGAACATATTGGAGTTTGTGGTTTATATTCTTATATGTTAGTATTGGTATTATAATACATGCTCCAGAAGTGGCAAGATCATTCTTCTGGCCATTTATAATGTTTAAAGAATTAATAAAATAAAAGGGAGAATAACATGGCTAAAGTTAAAAGATTTGGAAAATACTATGAAAGCTTTGAAGATTTAAAGTCAAGGCTTGGTATTAGAAGAGCAGTAGAAAGAGGTAGGTTTAAGCCTATAGTAATGAAGGCTAAAGATTTAATCAAGAAGGGAGATAAGTGATGTATAAATTATATGAAGAACTTGCTGAAGCTATAAATGATTTATCAACATTAGAACATAGTATTCAGAGTAAAAATGAGCTCAATGAATGTCGTGATGAGATAAATAGATTAAAGGCTAAAATAGATTGTATCGAAGCTAAACTATTAAATATACAATATAGAAGTGTAATTGGATATCTTTATCAAGAGAAAAAGGCAAGAGATGAGATGGTATAACTAAGAAGACTTAAATAATAGGGAGAATAACATGAGTGAAGAACATGATGGCACAATGCCATTTGAAGAAGCATATGATTACGCTATGAAGCAAAAGGAAGAAAATAAGATACACGTTATACAAGTAAAAGTAACTAAGAAGTTCAGAGATAGATTGGTAGAAGATGCTGAGAAACATTTCAGGAGTACTGGTATGCATATTAAGTCTATTGTTACTAATTACCTTGACATGAGGAAACCACATATAGATGAAAGAGACAAAGGTGAAAGATACAAGCTTCAAGATTTTGAAGATATGGAAAACTTATAATAGGGAGAATAACATGAACGAATGTATTAAAGGACATAAGCAGCCTAAAGATCACGATAATAATTGTAATTATTGTGTTGCAGTATTTGGATTGAGGATTCCTGATAAATATAAGACTAAAAGGAGAAACCATGCCAAATAGATCAGCTAAATCGAAGAAACAAAGAAGACGCAAGCTTAATGAAGAGCTTAGTGTGAAAGGTAGAACAGCTAGTCAAATAACTAGAAACTCTAAAAGAAATGAACTAAGAAAAGGGAGAACAAGATGAACAAAACATTAAACTATATGATAATAGTTGTGTTATCTACACCTATATGGTTATTTATGTATACTGTATTAGTACCAGATGTAGTAACTAACACTGATACTGTATATATTGAAAATGATATAGATTGTGCTGAATGTATTGAAATATGTAATGGTGGTACTTATGAAGAGGCCATCGGATCAATGGAAATTATCATACCATTAGAAGAAGAAGTTATGCCCACAAATGATAAATTGGAGAGAATGAAACAAAAACATCCTAACCTATGGAAAGACATGGGTCCTAAATATTTTAGCGTGGTGCATGATGATCCAACCTTCGAGGAGGCGTTCAGAAAGGCCAGGGCTCACCTAGGTCCTGGCCAGACTTTTAAATGGAATAATAATCTATATACTACAAACTATAAAGAAGAAGTAGAAGTATTAACTAATCAATCGATCGACTAGACTTCTATAATTAGAGAGAGTTTACGGCTAAAACCACCATCCGTTAATAGCTACGGCCTTGATGAATAACCATACCCTATGGCTTAAGCGTGGTCTCTCTCTTTTAAATTGGGGGGATATTGACAGGCGAGTAAGTTATAGAAATGTTCAATCTATATTAAATATCCTGAGGTAAGTAGATGTGCTTACTAACGATGGTCAAGCCCCCTAGTAAACTAACAATCTTCCCTAGCATACGGAAGGGCGAAGCTAAATTGAAACGATGCATCGGCTCAAGTCATAAAGTATGCTAAGACTTACAATTAAAAGGTGAGGGTAAGATGGTGTTAATCTTTTCAATGTAGATTAACTAGGAGTAGGAGCTGAAACAATGGACGCATTGTGAGTTAGCTGTATAACCTTTTAATAAATTAAGACTTAAGTCCAACTATTGGTGAAATATACAATAGGTATGGACTATGTGCACGGGGGGGCTTTAGATCAAAAGGTAACTAAACTGGTGGCGCTCAAATTACCAGCCTAATTGATTTAACATTGTCCCCCAAAGAATTTAACTAAACAGGGAGAAAAAGAATGCACCTAGATGAAACAATCATGCAAACAAAGACAGTAACTAATATAGTTGGAGTATTAAGAAAGGTAGTGATAGATATGAATCCTCTCTTAAAAACAACTGTTCAGTTTTATGACATTATAAGAGCACATGAAATTGCTAAGCTTAAACAGAATGTTAATAGAACTAAGTTTAATAATTATGAGTGATGCGGCTTACGTCGTGTTCATCTCCCTAAAGGAGGAGGGGAAGGTTATTGACCATCCCCTTTGTCCTCTTGATACGGAGATAGAAGCGAGAGCATACCGTGATGGTTATGTGGATGCTATAGTCAATCATACAGGAAAGGCCAATCGAGCAGAAGTATATGGAATATTTAGTATACGAAAGGTTGGTGAAGAATTAGCTAATAACAATAACAACGAAGGGAGTAAGAACAATGCCTGATATAAAAATACTAGAAGGTGGTGGTTTTGTAGACTGCACTGTAACATCAACAACTGTAGGTGATCTAAAAAGAGAACAAGATATACCTACAGGATCAACTGTATCTGTTGGAGGCTCAAATAGAAATGATAGCTATCCAATAAATGATGGTGATCTTGTAGCTGCAGTACATAATGATAAAACTGGTGGAGACAAAGAATAGCTGACTACGCATTAGTGAATTCTTGAGAGATTGATCAGTTATTGGGGGATATTGCACACAACAGGTGATATCAAGATTAGGCTTAGACGTACCAAAGCTATAATTGATTAGTCTCTCACCATCATAAAATATAGGAGAATGAACATGGCAAGTAGAATTAATTTAACCGTATTAAAACATGATTTAACAAAATTAAGAATATCTATGCTACATATTACAGAAAATACTACAAAAAATGAGTTATTAGCTCAAAAATTAGTATTATCAGATGAATTAGGTAAAATAATTGATAAACATTTGGATTTTAATAGCTAAAAGGGGAGAGTAACATGTTGATACCAGATCAAAATGGATATTTATGTCCAGAATGTGGTAAAGATTATTTAGAAGAAGGTGAAGCAGGCAATTTAGGTACAGGACCAGATTCAATTCCTATAATGTGGTGCCCAACCTGTGAAACTACACTAACTAAACGTGATTTTATGGATTATTATGAACCAGGGAGAGATGATGAATAGATATATATCAATATTAGATGGACATACACTAAGATTTTGTATTAAATGTAATAAAGTTTGGGAAAATGCTTACGACCAACCAAATAAAATATCAATTATGAAATATAGTGAATTATGTTCTTATAAATTACCAAGAATTAAATGCTTAACATGCAGAAAGGGAGATTATGAGATTTACAACAATAACGACAGCAGGGAATTGGTTACCAAATATTGCTGATCTATCTGAAAGGCTATTATTGGGACCACAAAGAACAATATTAGGGCTAATAGAACAAGTTAATGCTAGATACGGATTAACACTAAGAGCTACTAAAACATATAGGTGGAGTCCAGGATATAAACTTCAGATTAAAGAATGGATGGCTCAGGATTATTTAGAACCTCATATGAATAGAAAAATATCAACATATTTTAATAAAATTGATGAAAAGCAATGGAAATACGATCAATTCAAGAGATTATTGAATGATATTGATAATAAAATGGCTACAAATAGAAGAGAAGGAGCTGTATTTCAAGATAATACTGGTATATTAGAAGATAAAATAAATATCTTTAAAAATAGACTAGAATCTCAATTGGAAGAAGCTAACAATCAATTTAATGCTGCACATATTCATGTTAATGCAAGAATATTAACAAATGAAAATGGAAAAGTTTTTTTTACTATTAAAGTATCATTACCTCCAGGTAAAATGAATATATTTATTGGAAGCACTCCTTATCCTATTGATATAGGAGGAGTAGATCTATGGTTCACTACTGGATTAGATGCACTTGTATATTCTTTATGTAGTCATAATTCTATAGTAATAGAAAATGAAGCATTTAGACTATCATCGTTCTTTAATGATAGTAATCGTTATGGTGGTTATCATGGAGGTATTAAATATTTGGGTGTTTATTATCCAGAATATGATTGTAATAATCCTAATTATACTTTAAGTCATCCCTATATATCTAAAAGATATCATAATGTTACAATGATTGATGATAATAGTTCTACATATATATGTTTAGGTCAATTGCTAGAAAATGTTGATACTTTCTTAAAGAATATGGATTTAGTATCATTATGTGCTACACTAATGACTTGGCATTCTTGTTTCCATGCTGGTAGAACACATCCTTTAAATGGTATAAGTCAATCATTCTTTGGATTACCTCATAATACTACTGAATTTAGAAATATAGCTAGTATATCTAGTTCTTTGGATTGTAAGCATAATTATATACATAATGATATAGAGTTAGATGAGCATGATACAGGTTATTGTGATGATATAGATTGTTTCTTTAAAGAAGATTGTGAGATGTATCGTACTATATCTAAAGGAGTAGAACAACCAGAGAATATGGTTACTGATACAAGCGATATGGATGATGCAATAGAAGATTACAGAAGGATTGATCATGAATTGGATCGTGCAGTCGAATACCAAGCAGCAATGGAAGATACGAATAGGGCTGTAGAAGCTGAAATGGTTAGAGCTGAAGCAGATGCATATAATGAAAATAATAGTGAAATTGATACAACTATTGAAACTCCTGAACCAGAAGACTTAGCTCCACTTCCAGATATAGATTTAGATGTTGAAATGGAAACGAGAAGAATGGCACTAGAGCATGAAAGAAATATGGAAGCAGAAGCTGAAATAGGTAGAGAAGAATATGATAGAGATGGAGAACCTGATGTAGATGAAGGTCATAGACGTATTCAAGAAAACAATGAAACGCTTGAAGAACGGGTAATAAGATGGGCTGCCGAGAATGGTGGTGCAATTAACATAGGAGATAGATCATGAATATAGAGTTTACAATCCAAGATAAAGCTTGGAATAAAGTAATGAACTACGCAAGAGTTGCTTATAAAGAGTTTAAGAGTGAAATAGGTGGCATGATGGTAGTGATTGAAGATAAAAATGGTGATTGGGAGTTAAAAGATCCAGTTATTATGAAACAAAGAATAAGTGCTAGTAATACTCATTTAGATCAAGAAGAACTAGCTGCTTATTATACTAAAGCTGCAATGAAATATAAGAAAGTTAACTTTAGATTTTGTTGGTGGCATTCTCATCATACAATGGGAGCTTTCTGGAGTGGAACTGATACTAATACTATAGATGAATTTAGTGATGGTGACTTTAGCTTTGCTTTAGTAGTTAATCTTAAAGAAGAGTATAAATTCAGAGTATCTGTATGGAAACCTATAGAAGTGCATGAAGATGTAGAACTTGATATACTCACTAAAGAAGTAAATGTTCCAAAGAAAATAGAAGATGAAGTAAATGAGCTATGCAATAAAGAAGTTGGATATATTGGTACACATAACTCTAATAATTACAGTCATTTAGGTTACCATAATCAAAGTAATTTATTTGATGATAATCTAAATAATCCATTGTATCCTAAAGTTACCAAAGAACCTATTTATTCACAAGTTTATAGATTTATTGATAAAGTACATGGAAATCTAATAGCAGGTGAATTAACATATGGTGATTATTCTAGAAAAGTCAAAGAAATGAATGTCGATTTAGATACTCAATGTACTGGTATAAAAATTATACTATTACCAGAAAAGAAACTTGAAAAGCAATTAATGTTCTCTACACCTGGAGAATTTATTGATGAGACAGAACTAGATGATGCACTAGATGCAGATGCTTGGAATTCGAGCTTTAATGTATGTTAAATGCGAGATATTCTGGTATAGTACACAATACTCACCAGTTTGTCTTCCATATTCTGGGCTGTGGAGCTATTGGTAGCTCTGCAGCTGTCCAGATATGTAGGATGGGTGGTGATAACTTTTATTTATATGATTATGATCAGGTAGAGAGTGTTAACATAGGTGTATCTCAATTTAATCATAGTGATATAGGTAAAAACAAGGTAGATGCTTTAAAAGAACATCTATTAAATATCAATCCTAATGTACAAGTTACTACAATACATGCAATGTTTAAAGACTATAGATATCAAGGAGATAAAGATATTGCAATACTAGGATTTGATAGCATGGAATCAAGATTAGAAGCAGTAATATGTTTATGTAAATACAAGGATGCTAAACCTCAATATATTATAGACGGGAGAATGGGAGCTGAACACTATCAGCAGTATATTATTGATCAGCCAACACTCACAAAATATAAGAAATATTGGTATTCTGATGAGGAAGGTAGTACTGAACCTTGTAATGCAAAAGCAACAAGTTATTGCTCTAATATGAGTGGCTCATTTATAGCTAACTCAGTTCGTAAACTAATCATGGGACAACCATATAATAGGAAATTTTCTTTTAATTTTCCTATAATGTTGTTGGAAAAGACACCATTAATTAGTAAATTATAGGTATGAGAGGTAGTTATTTCTACCTCTTTCCTATCTAACAAAGGAGTAAATACATGACTGAAGAAACAATGCCTATTCAACAGGCAGAAACTACTTCGTCCCTCAAAGAAAATGAATGGAAATCAGAAACAATAGGTAAGTTATCAGCTGCTTTAGCAAAAGCTCAGGGAGAAATGAAAGGTGCTACAAGTAAAAGTACTAATCCTTTCTTTAATAGTTCATATGCTGACTTACACACAGTAATAGAAGCTTCTGTCCCACATTTATCTAAGCATGGGATCTCAGTAATACAAGGGACTGAATTCGACAGTACTAATGGATATTTTGTAACTACAAGATTATTACATGAGTCTGGAGAATGGGTTCAAACTAAAGTAAGATGTCCACTTGGTGGTAAGAAAGATATACAAGCTGTTGGTGGTGCAATTACTTATGGTAGAAGATATGGCTTATCAGCTATGGCTGGTATAGCACAAAAAGATGATGACGGTAATTCAAATACAGGTACAAATTTGAGTAAACAACATCAACAACAAATGCAAAAACAAGGAGCTTAACATGGCAAGAACATTAACAGTTAGAAAAGGTAATGGTGATAGTCCTTATTCACCAGGATGGCATAAAGTAACAATATCTAGTGCTGAATATGGTGAATGGAATGACTCTAAATTCTTAGATGTATATTTTGAAGGCTATTCAGAATCATTCAATATGAGGATTTATGAAAAGATAGGGAAAAATGGAGAAGAGTTTGCCATTGGACAAGTATTTCGTTTTGCAAATGCTGGTATAACTGATGGATTAGAGGGAGCTGACGGAAATATTACGATCAAAATGGATGATTCACCTGAAACTTTAATAGGTAAAGAAATTAATATATTCTTATATAAAGATGGTGAATATTCAAAAGTACTAGGTCAAATAGCACCAGTTCCATTTAAGAATATAGTAGAAGAATTTACTGATAGTGATATAGAATATTGGAAAGGTAAAGCTGATAACTATTATACTAAATACGTACAAAAGATGGCTGGTATTACAAACAAAAAAGATGTAACCGCAGATATGCCATTTTAATAAAATAATTATAGAGTGGGTACGTTTCTGCCAGCAGGCATCCAAAGTAGAAGAATCGCACAACATTTCTTAACTACTCACTCTATTAATTAACAGGGAGAAAAAAATGATAAAAGAATTTGCATTTAGCTTAAGTAAGAGGCATTACTTTCAAGAAGCCTCAGAAGAAGCTAATTGGCATAGACTAGATAGTGATACGTTTATGTCATTATATGATTATGATGAATATGTAAAAGAATATTTTGCTAAAAATAATACATTAGCTGGATTTGATGGACTATTATATATGCCTAATGAATTTATATTAGATGTAGATGGTTCATCCTTTGATAAAGCAGTAAAAAAATCAATAGGATTAAAGGTATTATTAACAGATATGGATATACCATACAAATTATATTTTAGCGGTACAGGATTTCATTTTAATATACCAGCTGATGCATTTAGATGGAAACCAGATTCAAATCTACATCTCAATGTAAAAGATGCACTAAATAAGGCTGGAATATTTGAATATGCAGACTCTGCAGTAACTGATAAAATAAGGCTCATAAGGGTACCAAATACGTTAAATAACAAGTCAAGGCTATATAAGGTTCAACTTCCAATAAACTGGCTAGAAATGGACGATTTAGAAGAGAAGATAAAATTATATTCTAAAATGCCAAGAGAGTTAAATGATACAATATTAGAATGTAATCCAGTATTTGATGTATTATCTAGAGAAAAGAATAAAATAGAAAGTAAACCAGAGTTTATTTCTCAAGGACGTAATCCTGATCCAGTTAATTATCCATGTATAAGTAGTATGGTTAATTCTGCTCCTATGGGGAGAAGGCATAGTGTAGCATTAAGATTAGCTGCATGGTTTAGATGGCTATACCCAGAAGAAACAGTAAGATTAATAATGGAAAATTGGAGAGCACAAGTAGATAATAAAAATTCAGAATTCTCAAAAAAAGAAATGGATAGTATTGTATCTAATTGCTATGATGGACATAATGGCCAAGGTTATAGATATGGATGTACTGATCCTGTAATGGATGAATACTGTAAAAATACTTGTAAGCTATATAAATCTAAGAAAAGTCAAACACTTATGGATTCTTTAGCAATGGAAACACATTTAATAGATTTTCTAAGATCAGATTCTAAACCTATTAATTTAGGAGATATATATAAAGGTCAAGACTTTCCTATATATCCTGGTGAAGTAGTTATACTACAAGCACCTCCGAAGAGTATGAAGACAATGTTATTACAGAATTGGATGAATGCATTTAAGAAACCAACATATTTTGTTGAAATGGAAATGTCTCCAAGACAGATATGGTCTAGATTTGTTATGATAGAAATGAAATGGAGTGAAGAAGAGCTAAAAGAGCATTATCAACAAATGCACAATGGTATGGATAAACGATTCAAATGGTTAACAGTAGACTATTCTACTCCTTATGCAAATGAATTAGAAAAAAGAATATCTATACTACCAGTAAAGCCAGAGATCATTGTTATAGATCATATGGGTTTATTCAGATCAAATCAAAGAGATTCTAATATGAAGATAGAAGAAGCATCTCAAGCTATCATGGAGGTAGCCGTTAAGCATAACTTAATAGTATTTGCTGTTAGTGAAATAACTAAACAAGCATTCCATGAAGGTATGAATATAGCATCATCTAAAGGTTCATTTAGAACAGCATATAATACGAATAAACTTTTATCTGTAAATCCTAAGAAGAGTATTTCTACAGGGTTGATAGAAGAATTGAATATTAAATGTGAAGCTAACAGAGAAAGAGAAAATATTAACATAAACCTACGGGTAGAAAATACGAGGATATATCATGAAGAAACTACACTTTGATGTATTTTTTGATCATATTATAGCTGATGTTAAATCTACTAGAGACGAAGGTCAAAAAGAATATGCAAGAACTAATGATAATATATTTGCAAATTTTGAAAGAGTTGCAGAATGTTTAAAAATAGATAGAGAAAAGGTATTAATGGTATATCTATTAAAACATATAGATGGCATTGGTTCTTACATAGATGGCCATAAATCTCAAAGAGAAGATGTGACAGGTAGGATTAAAGATGCAGTTGTATATCTATTACTACTCTGGGCAATGGTTGCTGGAGAAGATGAGTTCAAAAAACTAAAGGAGAA
>Ga0209128_1001107_pt1 | contig 18869 bp, 7 predicted proteins | sample ETNvirnome_6_100_FD_184072 | JGI IMG/M metagenome (GOLD analysis project Ga0209128, IMG submission 184072) | Marine viral communities from the Pacific Ocean - ETNP_6_100 (SPAdes) (version 2) | ecosystem: Environmental > Aquatic > Marine > Oceanic | place: Pacific Ocean | collected 2013-06-19 | reverse complement strand
CACATTGTCTTCATTTTGAAGTACATAAATCTTATTGAATACAACTTTATAAGATTCCTTTATTTTTTCAATAATATCATCAAGATATTTTTTATTAGTAAATGTGCAGAGTAATTGTGTTTTCATATCTATTTAGCCTTTTTAGAACAAGGACGTGCACCCCAGTTTCCATGCCCGTATCTCAACGATACTAGTTTACCACCTTCTAATTTAGGATGTTCTGGAAATCCTTTATCTTCTGTACACATATTATCCATCTTTGTTCTATCATGTTCAACAATTTCTGCACCTTCTTCCCCCATTGTGACTACTATATAATCAACTGGATATTCACCACCTATCTCTTTCATCGTCTCTTGTGCTTTCTTACCTGAATAAATTCTATATGCCAACTCTTGTAACAATACTGCTCCACCATTTTTCCAAACTGGTGGGTCAATTCTGTCTCCCCATTTTTTTAGATAACCTGTTAATCTCTTTTTAGCCAAAGCAATTTCTTCATCAGAGAGCCCAATATCCCTCATTGCTTGTTCTGCTTCTTCTATAGATCCGGCCGAACTAATTGATCTAACTGACTCAACTTCTTTCTTAGTTTGTGGATCCATCTCTGATGTATCAGCTTTAGTAGAATTATTTTGTTGAAGTTTTTTGGTGTCTTCAGCTTTTTTACGTCTCGGATCGTCTTCAGGCAATCCTTTTGCTGCAGTGGATAACACTTCCATAATTGATGTCGCGGCGCCTTCAGCGGCTGATCCGAATTTAGATTTTATTGAAACCTTATCAATTTTAGCTGGACCTGCATCGCCACCTCCGCTCACTCTAATGAGATCTGCTACTGCAAATGACCCAGACGCTGGCATATAAACCTGCTGTCCTTCTGCTAACATTTGCAGATAAGTGGCTACTTCACCAAAATCTTTTAATAAATTTCTTGCCTCATCTTCACCCAACAACGAAGCTGCTTCAAATGCTTCTTTAAACGTTTTACCAATTCGCTCTTGCATTGCAGTTAATTTTTCTTCTGGTGATAATTTGGGATCTTTTAATATGTCGTCTGACTGAGCGATGAACTTTTTCATGTACGCCTTAGTATCTTCAGAAATATCTGGGTTGTCTAATCCACGACGTAATGAATCTATTACACCTTGACTGGCATCCACGGATGTTTGTGGCTCATTCGGATTGATGCGCTCTCCATATATCTCAACGTCATCCGGATTATATCCTGCTTCTCTCAATGCATCTTGTTCTCTCTGACTCAATACCTCGCTGGCTTTTTTCTTTGGTATGCCTTCTACACCGAACCCATCAGGATCTTGAGGTTTAAAAGATGTTGCCTTATGGCCGGCGAGCTTTTCTAATTGCTCTGGAGTCAATTCCAGTACTGTTCCGCCCGCGCCTTTAAACTTGGGTTTATAATCTGGATACTTTTTCATCAAATATTTCATGCTAGCAAGTAAATCATGTTTCTGTGCCATATGAGTTCCGCCTAATCGATCTCTCATTGAAATGGATCCACGATCTTTTGGTTTGAGATAATACTGTCCAGATTGACCACGCGGTGAAATCATCATGTTTTCATTCATCCAATCGATTTCTTTGGACGTTAATTCGACATCAGTATTACCGGCAGTGATCATCATCAACTTAGCAGTACAATGACGAAGACGTTGTTTACCCGTCTTATGGTCATCCAAAGTTTTACCTTCATAATCTTTTTTTAATGTTTCTTCTTGTTTTGAATCTAATTTGACATGACCACGTGAAGAATCATCTTCTCCATTATCGACAGTTGTATCATTATCTTTGTCACCTTCTGATCCCCAAGGGTCACCTACTCTTTTAAGTTTTCTATTCTGTGGACTATCAACATATGTTCTTAATTTCTCTAATAGTCCTTCAATAAACTCTTTTGGATAATTCATCTCAGTGAGAAGTGATTGAAGTTCAATTATATGTAGTGAATTTTTCACATCAGGCATCCCATTGGGAATTCGATATGACAACTCTAATAATATTTTTTCTATATTGAAATCCATTTCTATAACCTCACATTTTCTCTGTTATATCAACCATTTTATTATAAATATATCCAATTTTAATTTTTGTTAAAAACTCGCCTTCTTCTAATATGTTTTTAATATTTATTAATATTTTATTATTGTCATCTTTAGAAAAATCTATTAAAAACGAATCATACGTATACAATATTAACGATGTCTTCCTATTATATAAATATCCCTGTAATTTAATAATCTTCTTTATATTTTGTTCAGTCTCATATGCTTGAAGCAGATAATTCAATAATTTATATTGATTAATATTACTATAATTTGTTCTTAATAATCTTCTTTTATATATTGGTGTTTCAATATATCCTTTCTTATTAAACTCATCCCATAATTGTTCTGTATATTTTTTTGTTTTATTAAAAAACTCACTCTTATTTGCTATACTTAAAGGGATTCCACCATAAAGATATTTGAATGTAATTTTCTTTCCTTCTTCCCTTGTAACTCCATATAAATTTGATAGAAAATCATGAACAGATCCTTCTGGAAAACTATAATCAATAAGCTTTCCAATTAATCTAACATGATATCCATCATAATCATACTCAACAAGAAAATCGTTAAAAGAGCATATATGTTTTCTTTGTTCCCTATTAAGTGCAGCGAAATTCACGCCATTATAACTGTTACTCGGGCGCCCTGTTGTTGTATATAAATTATAATTAGAATAAAATTTATTATTGGGTAAATTGTGGGTTTTGATGCCATTTCTCTCTATTGATGAAAACGCAAAAATAGCTTCATTATTATATAATTCATATGATTCCCAATCAACTCTATCTTTGTTATTCCATACTTCAATTATTTTTTCTGAAACTTTATCATAGTATTCAAGATGCTTATAAATTGGAATTATTCTATTAACATCTTCTAAATCATGAAATCTCTCATTAAAAAAGTGAATAGCGGGAATTCTAATATCATCAAAATTAAGAGGCTTATTATATAGATAATAATTTAACAAATTTATATCATAAACATTTTTAAATGGATAGATGTGAAGAAGATATTTTCTGTTCAATGTTAAAAGAGTTGCGTCTTTTAAGAAATCATAATTATCAATCTTTAATATATCAAGGTGATCAAATGTGAGAATTTCTGTCTTATTGTCTTGAAGATTTTTTACATATAACAACGATAAGTTATTTTTATCATCATATGGATGAACAAAATTATCTGAAAATATGGGGATAGTAATATAATAATTCATAACCTTTTCATATATAAATATATACTTATTTTATCAAAATTGTTTTTTTATGCTATTAGTTTGGATATTTATTTTTGAATTGTTGTGGAGCCATATAAATTCTGTCTATTTCTGTGTCCAATACTTTCCATTCTATCAATATTTATCCCTTCCATATATATTTTTGAACGCTTGTGAAGCCAGACGAATTCTGTCTATTTCTTTTTGCAACACTCTCCGTTCTATCCTAATAACATCGCGTAATGTAATTGTTTTTACTTTATACTTGTCTTGAAATCCCTTGTTCTCTCTTTTTCTTTTGTAAAGTGTGCATATAACTGTATAATTTAGGTATTTCTTGAGGAGGGAATTATATTCTTTATCTTTTGCGGGATATCTTTTCATGTCCACTAATTTTTCTATCGGGATGAAATTTTTATAGTTATTCAGCATAGACGTAAACAGAAGTCGAAGCTTTGCTCCTTCATAATTTTTTGTCCAATAATCATAGTCAAAGAACGCCCCTCCCCCGTGAAAGTAAGTATGGTACCATTGCGGTCCAGTTTTCCATTCACCGTATCCAACTTGGTCTCCAGTCCGTGTACAAAAAACTTGTATCCGGACTGTACCATCTTTCATTATCCGATCCGTATCATCATAAAAATTAAGTGATATGAATGCCGCTTCTTCAAAAGTTTGCAGGGAGACGAATTTAGTTTCATCATACATCCATCCTGCTTTACCAGCCATTAGTCCTTTATGTTTGAGGAAATTACCACTCCTCGTAGATTCTTCTTTATAAGTACCATATACATTCACATAAAAGTTGACGTTTGGAAGTTTATAAGCTTCCGCTTCTTCCTCGATTTGTTTATGAAGTGCTAATTTTCTTATGGCTGCCACTGTTTCTGCGCTATAAATACTAAGTAATATGGCTGTAGCCACCACTTCCTCACTAGATGGTATTTTTTTATCATCTGCTTCCGTCATAAAAATCCAGAATTCTTTATAAAAAAATATTGTTACTTTTTGTCCTTTTTTTAAATCTTTGTACACGCGTTTGCTTGTAAATAGATCTGGCCAGTCTTTCTGGTCGTGTGCCCCTTCGGGGCTTACATTTGGTCCGACATTGCTGTCACCCGTATTATCGTGCTCTGGAGCATGTGTCTCGTTTCTTGGATACCACTCAACAATTTCGCCAACGGAGTCCGACAGAGTCTCATCATGTTCCCTATCAATGATCACTGCTGAACCCATTTTAGGCATAGTATCTGTCAAATAAAAAACTTTTGTATCTTTTGCTATTTCGCAAACAATAATTCCATCGATAAAACTATTTTTAACTACACCTGGCCGTAATTTTGTAAAGATATGTTTAACACTATTCCATTTTTTTAAATGTTTTAAATAACTTTTGGCTATATACAGATCTTTATAATCTAAATATGTTTTTCGTTCTTTCCCATTTTTAGTTGTTTTTGGCATTGAAATTCTATATTGAAGCTCCAATGCTGTAGTCCATGATGAATCCAATTTGTGAGTTACTTTCATAATTTGAAAATACATTTTATTAAAATATCGCTCAGGCACATAATCAACTCTTATACAATTAGTTGGTGCAAGCGATGAAATTCCATATATATCTAAAGATAATGTTGCAGGAAAAAGTACTGATTCTCTATTTGTAAAATTTTCAATTTTTGCTACTTTTCCATAATAATCATAAATGTCAGAACACAAAATTAAATCTTTATCTGGATCAGTGTCTTGATATTCAGATACGCGATCTGGTAATTCCTCATCTTCTCCAACAGATTTCTCAGATTTCTCTCTGAATTTTGTCATGATCTGCTTGATCTCTGGAACTTTATCATACAATCCTCCAACTAAAGAAGAGTTATCCTGATCATCTTCTGTTTCGACTACATCAAGAATGTCTGCAGTATGTTCTTCTTGTAAATTTGCATATTCTGCGTCAATATCAACGTGTGAAAGTTTCCTAATGGTTGGCATATATTCAACAAATAAATTATCTAACTCATCCTCATCAGATTTGTCTAAATCTTTCATATTAATATAACCATCAATAACATCACTAACGGGAAATGCTTTTCTACCTGAAGCCATGCTGTTTATTGAAAGCATGCTCTGATACTCAGATGACGGAGTATCATAAGAAAGATTATATCCTTTGACTATTGTATTTGGCGACATAGGCTTAAATGTAAAAAGTTTTTCAATAAATGTGTTAGATTTATCTTTATCGTTATTCTCAATTTTTAACCAATTCATGTTTACAATGCTTATTGTTTCACCACTTGTAGTATTAGAACCAAAAGACAAATTAAAAACTCGATAAGACGAAATGTTAATTTGTTCTAAAATATATTTAATCGCACCATTCATCGTACTGTTCTTTCTAAACCCCTCTTTAATTAGTTCTACTTGTATAAACAACTCTCTTAAAGGAATTTTTCCTTCATCATTTTCTACTTTATAATCAGAATATAAATCCCTTGCACCGTCTCCTGCACTTTTATAATTATAAGATTGGGCTTCACCTTTTTTGCTCCATATTAGTGGATATAAAAAAACAAATTTTCCAGATTTAATAGATTCAGCATATTGTCTATCTAACAAATTTTTATCGTAGTCTACATACGTACCATGACTGTTCCATATGTTTGGTCCTCCTTCTTCACCAGCAAGACGAGATCCTAATGTGGGATTTAAAATTTTATCTTCAAAAAGTCCCCATGTAATATATAAACTCTTTGAATCTTCAATTTCCCCAGAACCTCTCAAACTATTCCAAAATATACCAGTTATAAACGAAAAATCTTGTTCAACTGAATTCACTTTCTGACTTGGAGTATTTTTTATGTCTGGTCCGGAACCAAATACTATCCTAAATACAGCAGAATATAAAGGAAGATACCTATTCTCTTTCAATTCATCGTAATGTTCCCTTAATTTTTCAGTAGTTTTTGTCGCCCCAGGCAATTTCATTGCCTTTGGCAATTCCTTCGCTGCATTATTAATAACTTCCCACATTCTATCTCTAATAAAATTATCTAAATCATTAATAAATTTAGCTTTTATGTCTGAATTATGTGTCATATAAGAAGAACTATATAAGGCTTTGTTTTGTGACATTAATTCAATATAACAATTAGCACTTCCATTTTCATTAATTGTAGCATTATAATTTGTAACATAACCAATAATTGTTTCTAAATCTCCAGCAGCATCTGTAACTTTTCCATCGACTCCCCACAAATATTCATCAAGCCTTCTATTGCCTCCTTTAGCTGATCCAAGTGCTTCCTTAGGATCATAAAGAGTTGCTGTATCCCAACCAAAATCTATAAATATTTGTGCACCAGGTCTAAGAAAATATTTACTATAAATCTTATCATAATCATGAAAATTATGTATAGTAAAATTAACAGTAGTTTTTTTAATCAATCCTAGTGGACCTTCAGTTTCAGATACTACACTTGTTATTCCTGCAAATGGTCTTAAAAATTCATTTTGACCAAGCGCTTCTTCAATAGGAATTATGTCTTTCTGTATAATATCAGTAATTTGTTTAGTGCTATATTCTCCTTCTCCTGCTGTATTTTCAATTGGTTCATTAATATCTGATGTTTCATTGTTACCCAACATATAAATCTGTGGTTCTCCCACATCTTTTGGATTTGGTTTCTTAAATATTTTTTCAACACCAGTCGCGTCTTTTCGTCTCTCCCATATAAATTCATCATCATAATAAGTGTGTTTGGGCAATGTTTTTTCATCTGTCGGTTCCCAAGGTTCTTCAGTATCCCGTTTTACTTGCAAAGCTGTCCACACTCTTGCAAATGGAGTTCTAGAAGAAAGATCAGCATTAATACCTGCAAAATCCGTTTCATAATCTAAAGCATGTCTAGAAACACTTTTTTCAATATCTTCATATTGTTTTTTAACATTCTCTATTGCTTCGCCAAATTTTGCTCCACTGGCTCCCTTTGCTCCAAACTCTTGTCTTAGTGCAAGTTTTGCCTTTACACTTGATAATATATCATCGCCAAATGATAAACTAGAAATATTTGGAACTGATTTTTTAAGTTCTTCCTCTGGAATTTCTGGTGGAAGATAAATTTCCATTTTAACATCTTTCGTTACTACTTCTCTTATTCCTACATTAACTACACTTTTCTTAGTGTCATACTGTCCTATATCAGTATCAGTTTGAAATGCATATCTTTCCATATCAGCTCTAGATTTAATGAAGTACGTAAGATGTGCTTCTCCCTTTGGAAGATCATTAAATTCATATTTACCGTCGTCTCTTGTAGTTAAAGATAAACTGTTTGTTCTATTATATTCAATCCATTCCGGACTAGTATTATAAAATTCTTCACCAAAAATATTTGAGCTTGTAGGCATAGCTAAAGTAACTTTAACATCTTTTATTGGATAGTTTTCTTTATCAGTAACAGTTCCTACTATTTTTGAAAACCCTAATTTTGTTTCTGTATATCTTGCTGGCGGAACAATGAGTGGTGACGATAACGGACCAATAAACACTTTGCCTGTATCTTTGTTTTTACAGACTGTTGCAATCCAATACATATAAGAATTTTTATCATCAATATTAGCCATTTTTATTTTTCCTTAGTTTTTCTATTGATTATCATCTTAATTCGAACTTTCATCTCTATAAGACGTTGCAAGTTCATTAGAATCTTTATTTTTATTGCCAATTGTTATAATTACTTCTGCCTGGTCATCTGGCAAAACATCACGCTCAATATCATTTAAATCTATTGATGGCTCTGACTCAGGGTCTGGGACAGGAGAATCAGATGATGGCAGTAATTTTATTGGCTCTGATATTGTTTCCCCACCTGCTATCAACGTTTCTTCTCTTACAGTGTCTTCCCACTCATCCCCAGTAAAAGTAGTAATTCTAATTGTGCCATAAGGAAGACCCTGAATAGAAAAATCACCATTTGTAGGATCTGTTTGAGTAAGTCCAATGGTTGTCCATTCTCCTGGTGAGATTATTTTATCGCGCTGATCGTCAGAAAGGGCAATGAGTGAAAGTTCAGGAAGTGGAGGTGGCGTCGACCAATGATCTGAACCCTTAATTTCAACCAAAACAAGACCATTTCCATCTTTTGCTGATCTTCCATCTTTTGCTGATCCAGGAGGATATGCCAAAGCTTTTCCTTCCAAATCTGTAACTTTTCCTACTATTGTTGAACCTCCATGTGGATTTAATCTAAGAAGCTTTGATTTTGTCTCACCTATAGAATCTTCTATATTAATTCCATCATGATATTCGTTTACAGCCGCCACTTGATACCAATAATTTTTATCTAAATAAAGATCTTCATCTTCAAAATCTAATGCATCAGTTGCTGTCTCGTCTGATGGAGATATAGATATAATCACTGGAGTGTCATCCTTAAGAGTATGTATATTAGCATTAAAATCAGAAGAGGGAATCGAACCATGAATTTTTGTAGGAACAAGCTGATTTCCGTCATCTTCCCACCATTCTGAACTATCACTATCAAAAGAAGAAGTTGCTCTATAAAGTTTATAATTTATAAGTTGTGGTATACCAACCTCCTTTGGTGGTAACCATGATACAATATTATCTCTATATCCAAACCATTTACCCAAACGAAAGATGTTTCCCATTCCTTCATAATTCCATGTTGGTCGACCTGGTGGTTTACCCACTGGTTTTCCAGTTACTAATCTCGATTCTTTTTGTGACGATATCTCAGAAAATGTATTGCTAGTTGCTATTCTATAGCTATATAATTCATTTAGATTTACATTATAATCAACATATTCAATATATCCAGGAGAGTGATAGTTTCCTCCTGAAACAGGTGGATTAAGTATATGAATTTGATCAAGCCAAACTTTTGAAAGATGTTTATTTGGTTCGCTTTCGATCTCAGTTCCGGGTTTTTTTCTATTACCAGCAATATTTTCAAATTCAGCATCAACACCATAAATAATAAAAGAATCATATGGTGGATTTCCAAATTTAACAGGTCTGCCGCCGTCATCATCTTGAATAGGTAGGCTCCACGTCATTGTAACAGAACCAGGTACAGCACTTGTACTTTGTATTTTGAAATCTTTAGGCGCATAATCTTCCGTTAAACCCCCTTCGTCAATTGTAGGCATAGAAAATGATCCAACAGTTGAAATTGTATTTGCCATTTCTAAAAGAAATTCTTCAAGAAACAGAGCTCTATCCGCTTCTAGTGAGGGTGGAGTTTTCAAACTCTCTGTAGGAGCTTCTAGAAGATAACGTTGAAACATATTATAATGTGTAATTAGAGGTCCATTTTCACCTTGATATTTTGAACTTGCTAACCATTCAGTCCACCTTATCTTTAATTCTTCTGCAGCTTTAATTTGGAGTGGCTGAGCATCTACTGGATCAATACCATCTCCCAAAAATCCTGAGATTTCTACTGCACGCTGATCTGTTATTTCATTAATTTCATCTAATGCCTCTTTAGCAAGGTCAAGAATTGGTTGATAATCCACAGTTTCACTCTGCCCCACAAACGTTCTATCGCTTATTGCAGTGAGCATTTTTTGTATTGATGGTTCATATTCTGCACGATAATAACTAGGTTTAATATTACCATCACTATCGATTGGAAACTCAGGATCATCCATTGTATTATTAACCTCTTCCACAGGATAAAATACCAATAGATGAGTAGTAATAAGATCACGAACTTTACTTATTTCTGAATAAAGAACTTGCCATTCAACAAAAGTTCTTAATACTGAGTCTTGATTTTGATTATTTCCAAGTCCCATGTTTGGAAAATCAATCGCCAAATTATCTATGACAGAAAATGCACGATTGTAAAGAGCACCTTCTATTTCTGCTGCTATAACTTGATCACCACTAGCACCTGGATAAACATTATGATCAACATCTTCTGGTAAATAGTATTCCACTACTTGTGCACGGGCTAGCATAGCAGCTCGATCTTCTTCTTCTTGTTCTGGCATTGCAGCAATAGCATCTGCAACAAATTCTAAAATTTCTAAATAATTATAATAAAAAACACCAATGTCCATATTATGGCTATGATCGGAAGCTCTAATCAACAAGCCAATTGTATTTGCATATGGTGAATCTATTATTCCTGATTCAACAAGACTAAACTCTTCAGAAGGCAAAAAATGAAGTCTATCCCTAACACCCTGTATAATTTGATGCGCTGCAGCTTCTTCTGCTGCTTCAACCTGAGCTTCACTAGCTGCATCTGGAGTGATACCATCTGGTAAATACCCATAGACTTCGTCTGCACGAAACGTTAATATACTGGCATTTTCTGCTGCTATAACTTGATCACCACTAGCACCTGGATAAACATTAGGATCAACATCTTCTGGTAAATAGTATTCCACTACTTGTGCACGGGCTAGCATAGCAGCTCGATCTTCTTCTGCCTGAGGCATTGGAATTGCACTATATGCCTGTTCAGCAGTTGAAAAGGCCTCTGTAAAAAGAACATGAGTTTGAGTAGCGTCTTCTAAAGTATAGGGAGGAATGCGATATGTATTTATGTTCCAATCGTCACGATGCCAAAGTTCATGTGTCAGCTCTCTTTTTTCAAATGCTTCATTTAACAACTCTATTACGTCTTCATATTCAGGTGCCAGCTCCAGTGGATTTTCTTGTTCTACCGTAGTTAAAAAATTTATGTATGTTCTAACTCGATTTATAGCCGTAATTAAACGAACACTTTCTTTATGCATAATATATGATGCAACATCATCATACAAGCTACCACTATTATATACCATTTCCAATACTTCTTCATCGCTGTTAAAAATTTGCCAGGGATTTGGTACATATGCAAAGTGATCTGCTGGTAGGGGATTTCGAGACTGAAATGCACGGCTTACAAAAGGTGAAATTGCAATTTGTGCATCAGCATAATCATCAGCATTAGCATCCTCCAAATTTTCACGTAGATCTGGAAATAGCCATTCTATCCAATATCTAGATGATAATACATTATATAAATGTGTTTGTAAATCAGAATTATAATCTTGAGTTTCGAGCTGATCAAAAGCTTGTTGAGCATGTGCTACAGCTTCAAACGGTGTATTTAAATTAGCAGATTCTAGCGCGTGTTCAGCCTCCATTGTGTAAAGAATTACACCCGCATATGGTGAAGTTTGATTGTCAAACTGTTCAGTAGTCAAAAAGCGAAGTTTGTATCGTACATCTCTTATAAGTTCATTTGCTTGAACTGTTTCCAACTCAGCAACTTCTTGTGCAGAAATATCACCATAATCAGGATCATAATATCCTTTATCTGCTAAAGCTGCTTTACGAACTGTAAGAGCATCTTCTACTTTAGTCAATATGACTTGAGCAGGTTGCTGAGCAAACATAGTCTGTCCTTCAGCAATAAAATTTTCTACCTGTATAATACCTGCGTCTTCGTTTACAGTAAATATTTCTTCATATCCTGTGGGTGGCTGTTGGCGGCTGTACAAGCTGCCAGGTGTATATGCAATATGTTGTAATTCTGTACCCATATTTTCAATAATTGAAAAACCAAGTGTATTATAGATATCAGATAGCAAATCTTCCGCTCCCTGACCCTGACAATAATCAATTTTCCCATCATATAAATAATAATCACAATGAGTTTCTTTATATGTTTGAGATTCATTGTCCCAAGAAAATATAGCTTTTGTTGTTATTTTCATAGTTTTTTTATTGAATTAGTGTATTTAACATTGCTATGTACTAATATTCGCCTCGAAAAATATCTCCGACGAGAAGCTAAAAAGATCCAAAAGCGCGAGTTCATCATACAATTTTCTATTAAAATTCTTAAGTAGTTTATTATGTTCATCCATCAATGATCTTATATACATATGTCTTTCTGTAAATTCTACAATAGTCTGTTTTGCACCAACAACATAAGTAACAGGTATCTTTCTACCCCACATCACATTCTCTTCTTTACCAGTAATTTTATTTATACCATAAAACGCATTTCGATAGTTTATGCCATCGTACTGATATTCTATTGGAGTTGGATCTATTCGATTATCATCGCCATCTTTTTGATTTAGAGTCGATGGACTCATTCCATCCTTAATAAATATATATTCTGACTCCCATACATCAGATTTCCATTCTGAAAAACCAAAAGGAAGATATCTTATTTTATAATATTCCCATGTATAGTTACCGTCGGGATCAAACATTTGTGACATAATAGAAGGATATTCAGGATCAAAAAGTGGATAAACTGTATCTGCTAAAAGACCCGATAAATGATTTCCATAAGCAAAGAAATAATTCCAATTAAACTCTGCTGGGAATTTTGCTTCCTCTTCTAATTTATATAATTCTGCTTCACCAACTTGAATTTCACTAGCTGCACCTGGAGTGATACCATACATATCATCTAAATACACTTTAACTGCTTCTGCACGTTTTAATAATAATCTTTCTGCAGCTGCTGCCATTGCTGCATCAATCTGTGCTTGAGTAAAAACTTCTTCCCCATCAATTGTTATCTCTGCTTCATCTTCTGATGCTCCCTCTTCCTGACAATAATCAATTTCCCCATCATATAAATAAGAATCACAATGAGTTTCTTTATATGTTTGAGATTCATTGTCCCAAGAAAATATAGCTTTTGTTGTTATTTTCATTTATTACTTTTTCCTATGCTGGCGCTACTTCCTGTACTGTTATTCTACTTATGATGAAGAAAATGAAATAGCTCCTCTTCACTTTTAATAGTTTTTCTATAAATTCTATATCCAATTATATCTGTTTTATCTTCATAAACAGTATAATCATCGCGTGCAAACCATTCCGTTGTCTCGTTTTTTCCTTCATATGCTGTATAAGTAACAGCATATTTAATGCCTGGAAAGTTATTGTTGTCTTTAGTGCGTTTTTGTTCGTATGACTCTATTGGTTTTGATACTACTTTCTCCAGATGTCGATTTAAGGCTGTATGTCTATTAAATATTTCAGATCGCAAATTCTCAAATTGTGAAACATACCATTCTATGAGAGTAGCTCCTGTACTAGAATCGTATTCATTAATTATTATATAATCAGGAAGCCATTCAAAGAAACGTTTCCATTTACTTTTGAAATTAGCAGCAGTATCTTCAACAGACTTTTTCATCCAAAAATTACTTGGAAGAATAATTACCCTGTCTTTTACATTTTTATATTGTTCTCCCCAATATTTTTGCATATCAGTATAAAATTTTGTTTTTTTTGGTTTTTCTAATAGTTTATTAAATGGTGGATATAAAAAATTGAGGAAAAGTTCAAAAGCATCAGTAATCATTTTTCTTCTTTTTGGTTCTATACTTTGAAGAATCTGAGATAACTTCGAATTATCTCTATATAGTTTCTGAAATCGTTCTGTACTATTACTCAAACTAGAATCTTCATCATAAACAGCTTGTACAAGAAAGCGAGTTTGATTTCTCTGTTCTAGTTTCGCAAAATCTGCCCAATTAGAAACTTTAGAAAACCATTCTGGAAGTGATTGAAGTGATTTTGGAAAGAGATCTTCTGCTGGCATAATATCTTCCAATTCGTTTCTTTTTATTCTGTTAATTATTTCTTCTATTTCATCACATGGATTGATAACAAAATTCTTTAAATTGTTATGTTCAGCACTTCTATTGTCGGCAGGGTGTTTCCAGCTTAAATTAATAAATGGAGGAGTCTCTCCCTTTTTATTTCTAGTAAATTGTATATTTTTTGGAGGTGGTTGTAATTTCTTAGTTGGATCTGGCTCACTTAAAATAATTGGATTTTCTAAATCATTAACAAGATAAACTTTAAAAATAACATCTTTAAAATCTTCTTCATAATTCAACTCTTTCTTTTCGTATCTCCATATTTCAACAGCATCTAAAATTCTTGCTCGTTTATATTCATCTTTTTGATTTTCAGAAGCTTGAATTGCATTCCAAAGCACATCAGTTGTGAGAGTTGTATCCTTCATAGCATGAATGAGCTGCTCTGAGTCACTAATTGTTGACTTTTTAACTGCTAGCGGAATCTCAGGAATTTCTTCAGGTGGCAAATTGAGCAATCCTTCTAGCCTGATTTTAGCATTTTGTATAAGACCATCTGCTCGTTCATAATCTTCTTCGCGGAAATAATTTTTTGCTTTAGCCAAAAAATCTATTACAGCAAAAAGACGTTCATCTTCTGTTCCAGTAACAGTCCAAGAATCATCTATATCAGAAATTTCAATATGGATATCTGGAAATTCATCAGCAAGACTGTTTTCCACAAACTCTAATTGGAATGAGTAGTATTCTTTTTTATTTGCTTCTGCTAGTCTTTCTCTTTCCTCTTCTAATTTATCTCTTTTCTCTTCTTCTAATTTATATGATTCTGCTGCTTTAACCTGAGCTTCATTAGCTGCATCTGGAGTGATACCAACTGGTAAATAGTTTTTCACTGCTTCTGCACGTTTTAATAATCTTCCTGCTTCATCTTCCGCTTCTTCTTCCGCTTCTTCTTCTGCTGCAATTTCTAATAAATGTCTATTTGCCGTTGCTGCCCAATCGCGAGCGCTATTCCAATCTTCTTCTATGAATGATTCTATTGAGTATTGTAGATGAATGACTACCAAGTCATATCTTTCATCATGTTCAATTAGTTGATCTACTATTTCATCGTTTCCATAACCTTCTAATCCCAACTTCAAAATAGCACTGTTTAACGCAGTCTGTATATCCTGTATAGCATCTCGTGCTCCATCTTCGTTTTCTTCCTGACAATAATCAATTTCCCCATCATATAAATAAGAATCACAATGAGTTTCTTTATATGTTTGAGATTCATTGTCCCAAGAAAATATAGCCTTTGTTGTTATTTTCATAGTTTTTTGCTGTGTGATATTTCTACAAACCAACAGCATCTTTAGTAGAAATTGGAACTCTTAAAGAAGTTCCAGCAGGAACATTCATTGCTTTAAGATTATTAACTCTAGCCAAATACCACCAAAAATGTGGACTTCCATAATATTGTGTAGCAAGAGTATCCAATCTATCTCCTTCTTGAGCAATTAAATAAAGATCAGTATTTTTTCCATCTAAAGCTTCACTCATTGCGCGTTTTGTTGGTTTGTAAACTGTTGTATTAAATGTTAAAACGTTACCCTTTCTATTTTTATAAATAGAAGATATTTCGATCTGTTTAGTTTTTGTTTTGCTGTATCTACTCATTATTTTATCATTGTTACTTTTCAGTAAATCCATAAAAACCCTGCTGTGGTAAAAAAGTTGTTAGGCCAGTTGAGTCTATTTCGACTCCTGGAGTCTCTGTATGAATTACTTGATATGTTATAGCAGCTATTATATGTTTTGGAACTCTCTTTCCTTTTTCTGTTTCCCATGGAGAATTTTCGGGATATGTATATGTTAAACTTTTAATAAACCCCATTAATTCATGACTATCTTTTCCAAACAGCTCACCTAATCTAAACTTTACAAGAGGTGGTTTCATACGAACCTTTCCACCAAATCTTCTTACCATTTCATCATCTTTTTTATATTCTGGATAACACATTGATGTTAATCGATTTAATTTTTTATAAATCATGACTAATTCTTGTTTTGTTTGTGCAAATAATTTTAGACTAAAAGAAATATCTCTTTCACATCTTTCATAAATATAAACAGGTTCGCTTCTTCCAATAAAATTTTCAGTTAACCATGCAGGAGATAAATTTTCACTTAATCCTTCAATATTTCCTCTGAAAACAACATAACTATTATCTCTAAGATCTTTGAAATAAAATGGCATACCATCTTTTTCTCCCTCAGATCCATATTGGGGGAGAGCTCTATCTCTTAAAGATGTTTTATCAATTGGAGTCATAGTCATTTTATCACCACCATATGACTCCTCTCTTAGGACTGCATAGCCATGTCCTAAAGAGCTTTTAGCATAATTTAGTAAATCGTTGAAAAAAGTTTTAAGTCCGTTGTCTATATTCTCATTATCGTCTGTGTCTGTTCTTTGGGGGTCAGGATAATAATTAAAGCTTGAATGTAACAAGCTATCTGAGATTTTGCTATCTTTAAATGAAATACTTTCGTCATCACTATATTTTAAATCTCCCATGGTACGGTCATTCCACTCATCAGTATTATACTCCATCCCAGGTTTTGCTTTTCCAAGAAGTAACCCTTCTCTATCCATCATTGGATTTGATTGAGTTCCCATAAGACGTGCACCAACACTTCCTATTGTTGAAAGAGGTTGATAATATTCTTTAAATCGCTGTCTACCTCTAATCATTTTACCTTTAGGTGATCTATATACAACTTTTGATGTTTGCCCTAATAAATTTTGTTTTGCAATAAACAATAATCCGGCCCCTGAAGCGAAGAACTTACCTATTCTTATAGCATCAATCGCAGCACGCTCAATTGGAATAGACCGACTTGTAAGTCCTACGTGTCTTTCTCCTATTTTTCTTATAATATATGGTTCACTTCCCAAAATATCTGATGCCATATCTCCCAAGCCACTTGCAACATCTGATGAAAATCCAAATAGATTTGCTGCACCCTCCACAAGTCCACCCAGTGATCTAAAACCTGAATCATACGCACCTTTACTAAAACTCAATCTGTCTCTAGAAACATTGGGATAAGAGTATCCTTTTCCATCTTTTGGAGTATGATCTTTATTATATAATGCTTCCCAACCCTTTGTAGATTTTAAAGTCATTTTTTTAAAAGAAGTACTATCAATTTTAACAGTTCTTGTATTATTATCTTGAGCCAATCCAAGATTGTCTAATCCAATCTTTGACCAGTCATAATTTGGTTCAACTAATGCTTTAATAGCATCATCTCCACCTACCCACCAACTACTCTGTTCTAGATTTATTGATGAATTTCCCCAATATCTTTGTCCTTGAGATATTGTAGATGGGCTAAAGGCTGAATCTGCTATGAATTTTGAAGATCCTAATAAGTTTCCATCAGTGACTCCCTTTGAATCGAAATTTGCATCAAAACCTGAGATTGTAATTAAAGAACCACCAAAAGGTGTATATTTTGAATCCCAACCGTCTACTAAATGAGTAGTAATACCAGTATAATTTTTAGATTCTACACCTACTACATCGGCATGAGCTTTTGGTGCTAATCCACTTTTTATTACTACTGTTTCACCATCAACAGTCTCTAAATATTTTGATACTCCAAATGCACCATCTGTTTCTTCATATCCAGCATCTTTAAAATTAACTGTAAACCCAGAAATTTCTGAAGGTAAATCTCCATCTGTAGAATAATTATGTGCAGCTGAATAAGAATAGCCAGCAGTTAAAAAATCAACAGCATATGAATCAATTGGATTAGTAGTATAAGCTGAAGTAGTAAATAAATTGCCATCGTCATCATATTGTTGAGTGATGCTATATGGATTAGTGACTCCAAGCAGAGCTTCTAAACCACCTTTTGTATCAAGATTGCTTCCTTGATATGAATTTATATTTAATATTTGTCCTTGATAAATTGATGTTGGAGTCCCATGAGCTGTTCTCCAATCATAGCCAGTAGGTGCATCACCTGCTACTCCATAAGTATCATAATCTCTAGCAATTCCATCAACTGAAAATAGTTGAGAGCGCAGATCTAATAAAGAGCTAAATCCACTTTCTATTGGTGTTGTAACAACATTATCACCTTCTCCTGTCGTACTTAAATATTTTGATAAAGCAAAGTTAACTGTGAATCCAGAGATTGTACTTGGTGTATCTAATGAATAATTTCCTATTCCAGAATAAGAATAGCCAGCAGTTAAAAAATCAACAGCATATGAATCAATTGGATTAGTAGTATAAGCTGAAGTAGTAAATAAATTGCCATCGTCATCATATTGTTGAGTGATGCTATATGGATTAGTGACTCCAAGCAGAGCTTCTAAACCACCTTTTGTATCAAGATTGCTTCCTTGATATGAATTTATATTTAATATTTGTCCTTGATAAATTGATGTTGGAGTCCCATGAGCTGTTCTCCAATCATAGCCAGTAGGTGTTTCACCTGCTACTCCATAAGTATCATAATCTCTAGCAATTCCATCAACTGAAAATAGTTGAGAGCGCAGATCTAATAAAGAGCTAAATCCACTTTCTATTGGTGTTCCTCCATCTGTTAAATATTTTGAAGATCCATAAGGCAAATCTGATGAAAAATCATTTGAATTAAAATTAGCTGTAAATCCAGAAATGTCACTAGTTAAAAAGTCAACAATTAGTGATTTGACAGGATCATAATTTTGAGATTCTACATCTACTGCATCGGCATGAGTCTTTGGTGCCAATCCACTATTAATTACTGTTCCGCTGTCTGTTAAATATTGTGAACTTCCTAATAGATTTTCTGCAGAATATCCATAAGAATTAAAATTAGCTGTAAATCCAGGAATTATACTTGGTGGTTCACCAACAGTTCCATAGTTAGTCATCCCAGAATAAGAATAGCCAGCAGTTAAAAAGTCAACAATTAGTGATTTGACAGGATCATAATTT